>BNJS01003994.1_pt1 | contig 296482 bp, 309 predicted proteins | sample 8540461 | NCBI WGS metagenome assembly BNJS01 (sample SAMD00202454, study PRJDB9452) | human saliva metagenome | isolation source: human saliva | place: Japan
CTAGACGATGGGCGCGGAGATTTTCTGTAAGCGCTTACCAGGAGCGAGTTCGAGACGCCCGACCCTCTGGTTCGTAGCCGGATACTCGCTATCCAGCTGGGCTACGGAGTTGCGTACAGAAGATTTGAGTCTATAAAGGAGGGGCTGTTGCTGTCAGGCTGACGTGTATTTGGAAAACTTTGCGAAGACGGCGTGTGGAAAATGCGCATTTGCCATGAATGGTTTACAGAGAATAAAATGCTCGATCGCACGCTGGTGCTCTTCTTATCGCAGGCATATTTTCCCGTTTTGGGACGGCCTGTGGTCGTGGTGAGTTGGAGACGACCGGTGAAATTTCTCTCGACAGGATAACGGGAAGTCGCCCTTGTTCGTTTTGAGCAGGACGCGCCACACATTACGAACACATTCGTCCTTGCGCAGCATTCCCAGTGTTGCCAGACGGCCGGAATTCCTTGGAGTGGAAACGGTGACCGCCTGTCTTTTTGCCGATATTGCGGCCGATTTCAGCTCGCCGCTGTACGCGAGTGCTGTGGTTGTTGCGCTAACCATGCGCCCGGCTATATACCTTCCTGCGTCACGAGGTTTGCCCGTATCCGCTTACTAACTGCTGCGCACCCTCGCTCTGTGCGGTTCCAGCTGTCGCATGCGCCTGTATCCTGGAGTTTTACAAACACGGCCTCGACGCAGCGTTATCGAACGCACCTCGGCATTCGGACTGCCAACCCGCCGCCGCGCCGCGGCCGATATGTTACTGCGTGCAGCTGATTATCTCGAATTAAGTCTAGCGAGAAAGGGAAGCGACATCGACAATGGGACGAACATGGCCGTGTGTTGATGAATCCGAAAATGCCGCCAGCGGCTGCCTGATGGTCAACGCCTGCAGCTCTATGCCCTGCCCGACAGTTACGGCAGTGGTTTTGGTTTGACCATTTCATGCGGCCAAGCTATTGAAACGCACGAACGCGCATACAGCGAAACCGCTGCCCTGCTGCGCAGCAAAAACTGCCGTAATGCGCACATCAAAGCGCAACCTCCATCCGTTTTATTCCGGCAGTCGGACGGCTTCGCCACGTATGGCTCAAACAGCCCAAACCATGCAGGAATACAGCAACTGATGCCGTCTAGAAAAGTCCCTCATCGTTTCTACCGTCCGCTTTATCGCTGACGAACGCGGCGGCCTTCATAGCGCACATCGTCTTGTTAAACAGCGGCGCAGAGGCTGGCGTCCTTACGGTTTTGTTTGCAGCAGCCAAACGCGCGCTGCGCAGTGGTCGCAGAACACCAGACTCTGCCCAGATTCGCTCAACATTTTGCCGACCAGCTGCGCGAGGAGAACCCTGCCCTGCTCGAGGGCTGTCGGAAAATGCAATGGCGGCTGCTCGCCGGCCAGACGGCATCAAACATCAAAACAACGCATTACCGGGCCTGCCGCCCTACTCGTAACCGATTGGGGCAAAGCGCTGAAATTGAGAGTGCGAAACCGGCTGACCGGACAGCATCACCTGCTCTGCGCCGGCGGCTGTGTTGGCGTGCCACTGAGTGGAAGCTGGTATTTCGAGCAGCAGCCTGCCTCTCGTGATTAAAGGAAAACAAATTCGAGCAGAGACCGAAAGAAAATATCACGTTTTGATTGTGCAGCTCAGAGTCCGTCGTGCAAATTTTCAGACGGCCTATTCATCGAATAACTTTCCGCTTTATTCCCAAAATAAAAATCTGCCTAAATTTTAATCAGAACTTATCTATAACTATGCAATCAAATGCTAGACGAATTTATACTGAGCTGTTCACACAATTTTCAATGAAAGCTGTGTACACCCAGCCCAATAAGGTCAAAACCATGGACAACCCTGGAAATCATCTTCTCGCAGCATCGAGCGGCACCCTCTACGCCGAAAATACTGGATGCTACGTCCTTCGGTTGCCCAAGCCACAATACCGCGCGCATTGAAGCCAAAGAGCATTTTGACTGCGATTGCCACGGTCGTCCGGAATCCGCTTTTCCAGCAATAAAGAATCAGACTTCGAGTTCAGAAATGCTGTATCGACATGCCGTCGTACCATCAACGGCCAATATGTTTCCTTTCACGACGAACTACTACAAAGCTACCCTTTGGACATTGCCGACATACGTGAGCCACCATCAACCTGCTTGAGACAACACAAAATGAGCTTACGCACTTTGTCAACAATAAAGAGTGCCGTTTCCCTCCCATTCATGCGCGCGTTGTCGAGAGGAAGCTATCGCATATCCTGCCCAACTTCCTGACTGACAAAGAATATTTCCGCAGAGCAGCCTGGCTATCGGATGTTGGTCTTTGTGGATAAGGAAGAAAGAAAAATCCTGCAACCGCTAAGCGCAACGCACGGCTTCAAATCCGATCCACTGGCATGAATATGCTGTGGACCTGCACTGCGTAAAGGAAGGTTTCAGCAGCGCGGCATCGCCCATACGGTGGAAAAACTGGGCGTTGACGCTGCAAGTGATGGCGTTCGGCAGCACAGCTTCAACGCGACGCCAAATGCTGTCAAACCGTCGGCTGGCGTTGCTGCATGGAGCAGTGGCGAAGAAAGCGCGGCGAGTACTGCGTTCAGTCTGCCCAAGTGTTTGGTGCTGCGTCTTGCAGCGACTCTGAGGTGTGCATCATTATCAAAGACATCAAATCAAGGCCGTCTGAACACGTCCAGACGGCCTTGTTCTGTTATAAACTTCACCTGCCTACTTCGGCAATACCAAAAAGCTAATCAGCAACTCTTTAAGCGCGAATCCAGATCACTACCCAAGCCCAAAACCAAAGAATAACATGGCATATGCGTGCCGGCTGGATTCTTTACCCAAAGTCCCAACGATAAAGCCCAAAGAGATAATCAGGCGGGCCAGGGGAGGAGTTTTTCCTTTGCCCACGAGAGCGTAATTCTGCTTCGAAAACTATTCTCCCTATTCTTAAGGTATGTGTTTAATTGCTTTCCAGACTGAGCCTGGCAAAATTGCGCCGTCCTGAGTCTATTTACAGATTATTTGTTCAATGCTTGTTGCAAATCTTCAATCAAATCGTCAACGTATTCCAAGCCGAAACAGACAGGCACATAAGCCCAGGCGGATATTGGCGTGCAAGTTTTCTTCAGAGCTGCATCCGGCCGTGCGTGGTTGTCCACGGATGGGTGATGGTCGAGCACCGCATCCGCCGAGGTTGGCGGTGCGGAGAAAACGCGACGCCGTCCACGATTTTCCAGCATGCCGTTTCTTGGTCTGCAACTTCAAAGACCCACGACGGTACCATGCGCGTTTGCATGTTTGCGGATCGGTTCGGCTTGCGGATGGTCAGGCAAAGCCGGTGTAGTACACGGCTTGGACTTGCGGCTGCTGCGCAACCATTGCGCGACGTTTTCAGCGCATTGTCGTGTGTGTCCATACGCAGCGACTAAAGGTTTCTGCACCCGCTCAACAACTGCCATGCGTTAAACGGAACGTTGCCAGACCCGCAAGGTTGCAATATATGGCAACTGCGTCATCAGTTCTGCGAACCGAACCGGCCAATGCCTTGCCGCCATCACGCGGCCGTGGCCGTCGAGTGGCGCACGGTTTGCGGAAAGAGGCAAATATCCGCACCGTGTTCCAAGGCTGCGAACAAACCAGGGCGATGAAGAGGCTATTGTCCACCACCAGAGGCGCGCCGATGCTGTGTGCGCCAGTTCAGCCAAGCGCTTCCAGGTCAGCACTTCGCCCAAAGGGTTGGACGGCGTTTCAAAACAGCAATGTTGGTATTGTCTTCTAACCGCGGCTTTTCCGATCGTTCCGATCGGTTGGCGACACATGGCCCGGCTTCGATGCCGAACTTGGTTACGATATGTGATGAAAACCGAGCAGTTGTACCAGACAGGCTGCGGCTGGAGAATAACATGATCACCCAGCTTGCAAGAAGGTAAAAACGCTGCCTATGAATCGCGGACGCCTACCGGTCGGAAGTGGCTGCCGCTCTGCGCTGCGCAGCCAATCGCGGCAGTGCGTTTTCCAGCGGCGGTAGTCGGATTGGCTGTACAGGTATCGGTAAAACCACTGAAATTTTTTTGAAGGCTCGTCTGCGCATGTTGCGCACGCTCACGTAAAGCTGCTGGTCAAGAAGCAACCTGATTGTGTTCGCGATATTCAGTCTGCTCTTCTTGCCCCCAGGATGGCAGCGTTTGCGGATGAAGTTTTGTTCATTTATTCTCCAATCTACTGTGTATTCCAATGGACGGACAATATTTTCCGTCTGTTTTAACTTCATTAACATTTGCGCCGATTTCTACCATCTTTCAAGCCGAGGCCGTGTTTCAGACCGTCTGAAAAACAGGAAAACCGTTTTTTACTGATAAAAGCGGCCATCGTGTTTCAACCAGCCGTCAGTATACCGGCTGACGGGTCATGGTGCGTCAATGGATATATGCCTGCTCCGACCATTCGTATTCGCCGTAAATGCTACTTTATCGCCTTTTTTTTTTTCAAACCCTTAATCTTGTCGCTTAAAGTCGATATTGTGTGCCACCAAAAGCGTCTGGTAACTGGATGGCACCAAAGATAAAACGTTGATGGCGCGTGCCTTTATTTGTCATCCGGCAGGGTTTTCCATACTGTGCCTCGCCCTCAACACCGATATCCGGCACAACGTTTTCAAACACTGTTTCGAAACCAGCCCGATTCTTTGCCCGAACCAATGTGCTGCTGAGCCGTATCGGCATTCTTTTGCCCGCATTATTTGTTTTGAACGGCTTCTATTTTTCTGCTGATTCTGCGATTGTACTGGCTGCTTGTTTTGCATTTTGTTATGAGGCAGAACCAGCAGCCAAAGCAATCAACCAATACAATGTTGTACGATGTAACAATCTCTCCAAAAAAATGCCCGTTGCCATCGGGCATATCAACATATTTAGAAAGGATATTTATCACAAAAAAAGTGTAATGCGCTATTATACACGCTTCGCGTAAAATTTTTAAGAAATTTACGCCGAGCCGTCTGAAACTTTTCAGGCAGCCTGGATACCCCCTCAACGGCGGTAGACACAGTCTTCTTATCGTCAAAATACCACGTTTGACATTGTGTTCCAATACATCTTCCACCAAGCCCGGCGCCTGCTCGTTGAGCATTGCCGCAACTGGTAGTGGTGAGGCCATTTTGTTTTGCACGGCAATCCGAATCATACCGTTGACCGCATCAACCACATGGGGACGCAAACGGCAGCAATCAGACGCTCGGTCAAATCTTTTCAAAACACCAGAATGCTGCCGACAGCCAATTGCTTTGGGTTCAATACATTGATATGGACATTGATGGCGGTTCTTTGTTCAAGGCCGTCTGAAACCGCCTCTTCAGCCACTTCCGCATCATCATTTCCGGTTTTCAGTTTCTTCCACTTCAGGCATATCAATCTGTTTTTGATTTTCCAGTTTAGTCTGGCTGGTGCAGGTCGATTCAATGTATGATGCTCTGAAGTAGCGGCCTGCAATGCCGATTGCGCGCTCAGCCAGTTGTCCTGCAAAACCACCATTGCATCGGTTTCCGGACCTTGCAGACGATGACGGCTTCCAGTACAAATATAACTTCAATACTTTTTCACGATTGTGGCATCAATTTATATTCTTTTTTTGGAGCTTGCGGTTTTGGGCGCAGCATCGACAGCTTCGTCCGATTTTTTTGACCAATGGCGCATGAGTCGGCGCGGTATTAGTTATCGTGCCTGACCTTAATCTTTTTTCAGGCGGTTTTCTATTCAGGTCTTCTTCCTCGAGGACTGCGGGGTCAAGACGGATTGTTTTCCATAATAATCTCGTTTTCATTTTATTGTAGACCGCATTCAAACCTAAAATCGCGAAATACGGCCGATGGTTGGACATATCCGGCAAACCGGCGCAAGCGTCACGCTAATTCGCTATATAATCTTTCTTTATTTAATACTCGAGGACCCATCATGAGCGGCATCGAACAGCGCCTCGAATATCTGGGAAGAGGCCAACGACACTTTGCGTATGCAAAACCACGTCCTCGCCACCGCGCACTCAAAGGCCTTATCGCTCCTGCCCCGACGCGGCCAACGATGCCGTAGAAGAATCCATCCAGCTTGCCTTTGAAGACGCGTTGGCGGAATTAGCTTCGAAGACAGTCCGCACACCGACCTCTTCCGCTGACGTAACCTACACGCATTTTCCGAGAAAAAAAGACCACTGATTTCGGCTAGTTGTTCACAAAATTATGCTAAACTAAGATTTTATCCGTTAACATTTGTGCAAGAAAGCACATATCATGAACATGAAAAATGAAAGCTGGCCTGCCTCGCTTGTTCACGCCCTTGCCTGACCTCGAGCGGTCAAGCAACAATACCTCCTGCTCCTGCCGATAAAGTGTACGCCTCGGCTCAACGCCGAAGTTTGCTGTTTGAATCTTTGGATTCTGCCGGCAAAAGTAGAAAGAGTTTTGACGTTGACGATGGACGCCATGGCTAAAGCCAGCAACTTCAAAGTCGAATTCAAACACAGCCATGGAAAGCCTCTTCCTTCTCCTGAACAACAGCGACGTGGACATTGTTATGTCCGGCATAAACATCACTGACGACCGCAAACCAAAGCATGCTCTTCAGCGATCCATGCTGATACTGATTGTCCTCGTTCCAAAAGGCAAAAAAGTAGCTTCTTCCGAAGACCTGAAAATGCATGGCCAAGTGGCGTGATGACCGGCTACACCGGCGACTTCTCCGTTTCCAAACTCTTGGGCAACGACAATCCGAAAATCGCCCGCTTTGAAAGCGTTCTGATTATCAAAAGGAATTGGAGAAAACGGCGGTCTGGTTCCGTAGTCAGCGACAGCGCGGTCATTACCAGCTATGTGAAAAACAGCCCGACCAAAGGCTTGGATTTCATCTCCTGCCTGACTTCACCATCGAAAGCCGGTATCATCGCTGCGTAAAGGCGACGAAGCAACCATCAAAATGTTGAACGATGCGCTGAAAAAAAGTACGCGAAGTGGCGAATACGACAAAATTTCCACGCCGATACTTTGCTCAAGAAGGCGAAAAAGCCGAAGCAACCAAATAATTCTGGTGTGACTTCTTAAACTAAAGGCCAAATCTGAAAACTTTCAGACGCTTTTTAATCTGGATAACTCAATTAAACACAAGCGCCCCCTATAATCCGCGACTTATCTTTCAAGTGAAGACGCATATGATCAACCCATCATCATAGCCTCACTCGCAACTGCTTTTGGTAACCTGCTCCGCTGAAAAACAGAATCTCCCTAAGGTCGGCGTGGCCAATCCGGCTGAATTCTGCGTCAAACAAAGCGGGTAAAAATCAAAAAGACAAAGACGGCAACGAATACGGCGTGTGCCGCGCCTGACAGTAAGATCGTTGAAGAATGGGAATATTTCGTCAGCACAACAAATAATTACTCAATCATAGAAAAGGCCGTCTGAACCCAGGTTCCAGACGGCAGCACTGTTAAACAACGATTATTTGCTTTGGTTTGGTGCGCCACCCATAACGGATTTACTGCTTACCGGGAGCGATAATGCTACCATCGGCATTTTGATGGTTTTTTATTACCGCCACCAAAGTACGGCCGACAGCTGAAACCTGAAATATATTCAGTAGCAGCCATAAACGGTTTACCGTTTTCATCTTTAAAACGCGCTTTTTCATCTGCGGCGAGCGGAAATCTTCACAGTTGAACAACTAGAATTTCGCGGTAAGTATTTGCGCAGGAACCCAAACTTCAAGTCGTAGGTTTTGGTTGCGCCGAAGCCCATGTCGCCGGTACAAAGTGATCGCAATATGGCAGTTCCAACGCTTTCAAAATATTTTCAGCATGACCAAAACCATTTCTTCAGCGCTTTATTATGATTTTTCGGATGAACGGTTGCACCATTTCCACTTTGTCAGATTGTTTGGCGAATCAAACCGCTTTTACGTCTTTTACCGTATGCGCCCGCTGCGGGAACGATATGGAGAATGCCAGTCAGATTTCAACGGCAAATCGCTACCGGCCGTGCTGTCGGCAGCAGTATTGGTCAGCGTCACCTCGGCGGTCAGGTCAGATATTGCGTTTCTTACTCTCGTCAGCCATGCGTGTAACGTGGAACAAATCTTCTGGGGTGGGCAGTTGACCCGTACCTTGCAGGGTCAGGTCATCCACAATGTAAGGCGTGTAATATTCGGTAGCCGTGTTTCAGCGTGCGTATCAGCATTCAGGCCAAAACGATGCACAGACGGGCGATTTGGCCTTTCATCACGGTAAAAGCGCGCGCGCGGGAAAGTTCGCACCGCCTTCAAAATCAACCAAAGGCTCGCCCAAATCAACATGGTCTTTGATTTCAAGGTCAAATTCTCGCGGCGTACCGACTTTGCGGACCTCAGCATTTTCGGTTTTCGTCTTTACCGACAGGCGCACTTTCGTGCGGCAGGTTGAATGCTCAACGACCAAACATCCAATTCTTTCTGAACAGCATCAAATCAAGCGGCAGCCTGTGACTCCGCCACTGATTTGGGTAACCCGATCCATCGCAACTTGGGCCTCTTCGTGTTTTGCCTTGACCTTTCCAACGCGCCGATTTGTTTAAAATACTGTTGCGCGAAGCCTGCAACTCTGTTTTTCACTTGAACGGCTTTGCGTTGCTCTTCCGCTTGTTAAACGCGCGGTGTATCAAACTCGTAACCGCAGGCGGCCAAACGTTCGGCAACTGCGGCGGTATTGCTGCGGAGCAGATGGACCATCTGGCATTGTTTCTCTCGTTAAGATTCCAGAATGGCATTATTGTAAACCAGATTCAAAGATATTTTCACAGCGACAGGCCGTCTGAAAACAAAAAACGCCCTGCAAGCGAGGCGTTTTTTAAGTCTGGCACGCCCACGAGTTCAGACGGTTATTGCCGTGAAAGGAGCGGTGTCCTGGGCCTCTAGACGATGGGCGCGTAACCGACGCGAACTATACAGAAACCCTTTTTCTTCTGTCGCGCCTTTACTGCATTTTAGAGGGCACCGATTTCCGTATGTTGTTTCCTGTATAATGCCGGTTTTAATAAAAGGAAAACTCGCCATGTGGTTTAAACAAATCAGTTTTATCCGCTCAACAAAAGAGACAAGTTGCCCGAATTGGAAGTCGCACCGACGTTAACAGTAAATTGCCATTATCAGGTTTGGACTGGTTTGCTTGACTTTTGCCACGCCGGTTTCCTTTTCGCCGACTGGTTCCTGCCGATTACACTTGGCGCGTTTATCTGAAAAAAAAGAAGAAAAGTCTGCCTGCCGGCGTGATCCGCGATATTTTGGATGAAAGGTTTTGGAAATCCAAAACAACAAGCGCAATATCGGCCGTAAGGAAAAAACAAGAGCTGAAAGAACAGATTACTGACGACCTGCTGCCCCGTGCCTTTACGCACCAGCCAATACTGAAGAGCGATTTTCGACACACGCCACGGGTATCTTTTTGATTAACAATCTGCCGCATCTGCCATGGAAAATATCCTGACAAACTGCGCTGACATGGGCAGTTTAGAGCAGCCCTACCCAACACAAACAATCGCCACCTCCTCTGATGACCAAGCTGTGCCACCCCAAGACCATTGCGAAAACGGTTTGGATTAGACAGCGACTGCGAACTCAAAGGCGTAGGTGATGTTGTTCCGGTCGTCGAGTTTCCAAACAGACCTGACCGCCGATGAAGTGGTACAGCAACACGTCAAAAATGGCAAAACCGTTACCCAGCTGGGTTTTGGTATAGCGCGAACAAATCCGTTCATCCTCACTCAGACTTGCACTCAAACGCATCCAGTATCTGGACGTTTTGCGAAGAAGAAGCGAAAGCAACGGCGACGATCTCTCTTAACCATCACCTTTGCGCCTCGCAAATCTGATGACCGAAACCATCAGCACCATGTTGGAAGAACTTGGTTTCTTATTTGGTGACTGTGAGAATAATTTTTCAGACGACGCGCGCAGTTGGGAAATATCAAGGAGTAGATGAAATATAATACTGCTGTGGTTTCCGCCTGTTGGGCGCGCTCTTCAGGCGTGGCAGGAGGGCTGTCCACATGGGCAAAGTGTATGGCTTCTGCCTTCGTCCACGCTGACCAGCTCGGCGACGATACTGCGTTGCAGCGTTCCGTGAGCAGCTCGCCAGTCGGGCACAAACGCGTGTCAGCCAAAAGCGTGGCCCACCTGTCAGGCAGCAAATCAATTCGTTCACCATACGCATGCGCCCAAAGTGCGCCAAAAGCGGCTCGCCCGCAGGCGTAGTATCAGCAGGATAATGCGCTTTTTAACGTCTCGGCCAGCGACAAGGCCGTCTGAAACAGCAGCTTTTGCAGGTTCCAGGCGAAACCGGCGGTATGCGCGTAAACCGCGCGCAGGATGCCATCAGTCGTGAGAGTTTCCGGTGTTGTCGTGTGTTGCTCATGGCGTGCCGTTTCTCCGTTTGTTTGTTTCGACATAGCGGCTGTGTTGTAGCAGCTTGCCGTATTTGCGAGCAAGCGTATTTCAGACGGCCTGGGCTACCCAACTTGTACAACATATAAACATCAAAATAAAAACAAACAATTAGCGTATATAAATGTGCTTGCGATGAAAATAGCAAAATAATATCATACGGTATAATTTTATCAAGAAGGAGATGGTGTAATTTTAGCTGTTTGCTGACCGTATTGCCCATTTGTCTCATGCTGATAAGCGGCATTCAGATGGTCTCTGTTTCTCAAGCATATGCGGATGACGCAACGGGCTGCGAGCAGCTTTATCCTGTAAATAGCTTCGAGTTTGTTCGGACAGATGGCCCGGCACGCTGCATAGTGCCTGTTTGCTTGATATCTTAGCAGAAGATTTGGCGAAAAAGTGGCGGTTCCCGTGCCGGCACTATCTGCGGCTTTCCGGCCGTTCTTGCGGCCTGACGGAGAAAAAACGGAAGGGTACTCAGATGGAAGACAAGGCGAAGCGTGACCGGCTCCAAACGGCGGCGTAGCTGAGCAGCCATCGACGGCTTTGACCAGTGCATCAGACCAACTACAACGGCGGTACTTTTTAGAAATCGAAGCAACGCCTGATTATTTGGCTTGTTACCGTTCGTTGTTCTGACAACCGTTATCGAGTTTGCCCCTGCCAGCATTGGTTGGCATCAATGTTAGACCGATGTTTTGTTCCTGATTCTGCTGTGGTTTTGGAAAATCATTAAAGGATATTGACAACAAGAAAAATCATTGAGGCTATTGACAACAACGGTCATATTAAATTTTCATGCAAGATTGTCTATTCATGATGGTGTATCTCTATACTTTATGCATGATAACCAGAAAATATGAGATGTAGCAACAAGGAAATGTACATATTCAATATAAAAAAATTATTTATATAAAAAATTATTTTATCGCAATTAAAATTAATTTACTCAAACAATTAATAGGAGAAATTATTATGGCAACAGTTCAAAATGCACAAATTCGGCAGCATTTTATTCGCATGGGCATGCCTAAAAAGGAGATTGATAGCATCATGCGGGATAATGTTATTATGCAAAAGACTCATATTTTATCAATAAATAGGGGCTATCAAGTATTCATTAGCGATCATCATGTTCCAGCCACTTATACAACGAGAAAATTAAAAGACATTGAATACCGTGAGATGGTATTTGGAAAAGATTATCTTACGGCTTCTGATTATGCCCATGAAATCGAGCATGGTATTTCTGATACTGTTTATAGACTAGATCTTGCTGATAAGAGAAATCCAACATAGCAAGTAATAATTTTTTATCAAGAAGGAGATGAGTGTAAATTTTAGCTGCTTTATTGTGGCCGACCATGTTGCTGCCCATTTGTCTCATGCAGATAGCGGCATTCAGACTGATCTCTGTTTCTCAAGCATATGCGGATGACGCAACGGGCTGCGGGCAGCTTTATCCTGTAGAGAGCTTCGAGAATTTGTTCAGACAGATGGCCGGCACGCTGCATAGTGCCTGTTTGCTTGATATGCCACCTGAAGATTTAGCGAAAAAGTGGCAGATTCCCGGGTACCGGCGCTATCTGCGGCTTTCCACGGCCGTTCGCGGCCCTGACGGAAAAAACAGGCGGTACTCAGATGGAAAGACAAGGCAGGCGGCTTCGAAAATGGCTCTAGCACAGGCGTAGCTAAAACGGCCGACAATGGCTTTACGGTAGTGCATCAGACCGACTACGACGGCAGTACTTTTTTAGAAATCGAAGCAACGCCTGATTATATAAAACGATACCGTTCATTGTTTCCTGACGACCGTTATCCTGATGATTTGCCGAAACCCTCTGTTTGTCTCATATCCAGCCGGTCAGCGTATGCTTTAACAATGGAACAGGCAAGTTTTCCCTAGGTATACAGTAGTAAAACAAGTAGTAGATAGAAAACAACCATTTGATTGGGGAGTGATAGACATTTGGTTATAAAAAGGGGAGGAGAAGGTGCAGGAATATTGTTCAGCATCAACAGACGATACATTAATGATATTTCAAACATCTTTCTTATCAGATAGTCGATAGTATTTAATTTAAAGGTATATGGTATGCTACAACAGCACAAATCCGGCAGCATTTTTTTAAGAATTAGGGATGCCTGTTTCAGTTAATCAGATTATTCCGAGTTCAATTTTACTGGGGAACGAAACCCATAACTTCCGTAAATCAATAGAGTTAGGGAATTATTCAAGCAGCCACTAGATATTCCGGCATATTTTCCAAAGCAAACTAATTAACTGATAAAGAAAATAAATATTGTATTCAGTATGGCAGACAAAATATAAAACTGCTTCTGATTGGGCTCCTTAGTTTAGGACATGGTTTGTGAAAACTAATTTCCAAGCTTGATCTTGATATTGGAAATCGCAATATAACGAATAATTATATGCACGAAGATTTGTTTATGAAGAAGGAAAAGCCGAATACAACCGTTTTCCAGTTTGATTTGCCGGAACAAGCAGAAACCAAATACGAGCTCGGATACGAGCAGCTTAATCAAGGCGATGAACCAACAACAGGCTGTTGATTGTTGCCCTGAGATGAAAACGCAAAACAGCCGGACAGCCCAGCCATACCCAGCTGGACATTGGCGAAATCTGTGGTCCTTGAGCAAACCAATCCAAACCTGCTAAACGGTGAAAACTCCGGCCGAGCAAAAATTCTGCAATCCAGGAATGGATGAAAGCGGCGCCTGACCGCCCAACAGACTGTTTGGCGTAGGTGACGAGCGGGTTCGCTTTCAGAAAACCGATCCAAATATGCCGCTTAGTCTGATGCCGATGATGGCGCGTAGAAATCCTACGCTGATGGTGGTATTTGTACCTGCCAACAGCTGTTTGGCAGACGGTACGGTAACGACGATAGAAGTATCAGAAAGGATGTCATGATGTTGGGCGCAGTCATTGGCGATATTGCCGGATCAAGATTCGAGTTTGACAACTACCGTCACGATTTTGATATTTCAACCCCGACAGCGACTTCCACCGATGACACGATTTGCACTGTTACCATTACCGATTGGGTTTTACAAGGCTGCAACGATAATTTGGCCTCTATTTTGCAAGGCTGGTGTAGGGCATATCCCTGTCCGAAAGGCGCATATGGCGGCTGCTTCTCACAATGGATAGAATGGAAAGATCCAGAACCTTATAATAGCTGGGGCAACAGCTCAGCCATGCGTGTTTCTGCCGTTGGTTGGGCATTTGCCACATTGGAAAACCCTGCATTTTGCCGAACGTCCGCTATCGTAACGCACAGCCACAGAGGCATTAAAGGGTGCCGCAAAGCCGTAGTACGCCGCCATCTTTGGGCGCGTACCGGTATGGGCAAAGCGCAAATCCGAAAACATTACAAGGCAATTCGGCTGACTTGAGGCAAAGTTGCGACCAAATCCGCCCGCATTATCATTTTCAACGAAGCTATGGGAAACCGTACTCAAGCGTTACTGCCTTTCTTGAAAGCGATGATTTTGAACACGCCATCCGACTGGCGGTTTTACGGTGGAACAGCAGGCCTGTAGCAGCCATTACTGGCGGTGCTGGAAGCGCCTACGGTATCCCTACGGCCATGCGCGAACACGCTTTAGCCATATTGCCACGCCGTATTGCTGAAACCCTACTGACTTTTGAATCCCAATATCGAATGAAGTCTGGAAACTGCCTACAAAGATAAATGATGAAATACCTCGCCCTACTCCCTACTCCTTCTTCATACTGGGTATGCCTGCCATTGCGAGCGTAATCCTTATCAGGAAAAGGTTGCGCTTAGGTGGCGATGTCGGCAAAAGACAGCAAACCATCCGAGTAAGGTACATGGAAATGCCGAGACGGTAGCAGCTATGTCGGAACCTTCAAAGACGGCAAATTTGACGGCAAAGGCGTATATACCGTTTCAACAACAGCGAGCCTTTGTCAGACCTTTCTCCAACAGCGCCAGGTACGCAATACTTGACGCTGGAAGGCGTGTTCAAAAGGCGGGCGCACAAACTACCGCTTCCCAAAACAGCACCAGTCTTCATCATAATGCGAACGGTATGATTAAAGTCAAACTGCCTAAAATCTGCTTCCAAACCAAATAAACAGCCTTTCAGACGGCCTTATCCATATTTTAAGGCCGTCACAAACATCAATTAACAAGCCCGTCTAAAGGCTGTTGTGTTGATTTCAAGAATTTCAAACAACCTTACCCAGGACACCACCATGAGCATTAAATCCGACCGAAATGGATACATGCATGGCGAAAGAACACAGCATGGTAGACCGTTCGAGCCCAACCAAATCAAAGAATGACAGCCGGCGCATCATTCACTACGGCACATCGGCTGCAGCTGCGACATCCACTGTGCCAATGAATTTAAAATCTTCACCAATATCAACAGCACCGTATTCGACCGAAAATTTCGACCCGAAAACTTCGTTACAGTCGAAGACGACTGCATCATTCACCCAACTCCTTTACTGGCGCTTTCGGTGAATATTTCACATCCCGCGCAACGTCTGACCGTCTGCTTGGGTAAATCCACTTACGCACGCTGCGGCATCATCGTCAACGTTACTCCGTTCGAGCCAGGTGGGAAGGCTGCGTTACGCGCGGGTTTTTCCAACACCACGCGTACTTCACCGGCAAAAAGATTTATGCAGGCGAGGCGCCAGCCCCAAGTCTTCTTTAAGCGATGAAGTCACGAAACTTGTACAAAGACCGCAACAGCAAATACATGGGGCAAACCGATTGTTACCTGCCTGAAACCTAATATGCAAATAAAAAAAGGCCGTCTGAAGTTTCAGACGGCCTTTTATCTCATTCATTAGAAACGGCGTTTCAGCTTGCAAGCCTGCAAGATATGGTGACGAAGTTCTTCTGAATTTATCAGTTGTATTGGTAAACGGCACACCGTGGCGTTTAGCGAACATATTTTGCGCATCGGCAATCTCGCGCTGCGGCAAGTATCGATTTTGGCATAGGCCGGAGTGGGACGGCGTTCTGACGGATAGCCTGCAGACGCTCGAGCTGAATGGTCAAAGCCAAACAGCTTGTCTTTATAAGGTTTTGACCATACCGCCGGCAAATCAGTCGATTCAAATCATCAGAATCAATGGATAGTTTGCGGCGCGGATACCATGTGCGGAGCGGAGATGAGAGACAGGTCAGCGTTTTGCAGACGGAACACACCCATCAAAATCACATCCATACTGCGGGTTTTTATCGCTGACGCCATCATCATGATTCAGTGAATTGACCGCCTCCATACGCGCATCACCAGCGTTGGGTATTGCCGATACTGTGGTGCTGCCCCTGCCGGTGGCCGCCTCCGTATTAGTTCCTTTTCAAAGACCGAGAAGGTTTCAAAGAAATTAATATGGAACGCATTGGCTTTCTTGATGATTTCTGGTTTCGCGTCATTGACCACGTAGTAATCAGGCGCCTGCGAATTTTCAGCTGACTGGTTGACTTTTGTCTACAACAACACGCGCACCAGGCGTATCGATAAACGGATGGTATGGCGTTTAGACTCAACATTGCCAAATTGGTTCAGCAAGGCTTCACCGATATTTTTCCGGCGGTCCAGGCCGGTTCGGTCGGAAATATAGAAGACTTGGCGTGGATCAGTCATAATGAATCCTCTTGAGGTAACGTTTCAGACAGCAATCATAGCAGTTACAGCCTTTGCAATAAAGCGATTCCCGAGAGGATTACAGGATTACAACAATTTGAACAATTTTTTAAATTGGCACAAAATTTTATTTTGCTATTTTGTAGAATTTTATTCTAAAATTGCAAAATAAATCTTGTTTATCAAATTGCATGCTTATTTTGTTTTCCATATTTATTAAAGAAGATAACACGTAAAACATGAATCTGATATTCACATTTCGAAGGCTACACGCCTGAAGCACAATATCCTCACAGACAGACATGTTTTAAAAGATAAAACATGACAGCCATCAAACGAGTAGCTACAATAATAGGCAAACGGATTTGTTTCTTTTTAACATTTTGGTTAGTTGGACACACAAATGGCAGCTTCGTTATTTGGTTTGAAAACCTGCGTATGACTGACGCCGAGCGAGTGGGCGGTCAAAAATGCCTCTTGGGCGAAATGATCAGCCAACCTGACCTGAGAGGCGTGCAGGCAGTTCCCGGCGTTTTATGCAACCACAGCCGAAGCTTTATCAGTGCTCCTGGTCTCACAATGATCTGAGACGAGCGTATTTCCTGCGCTCGAAACACGCTGGATGCTGGAAGACTGCCGCCGAACTGGCACGGCGTGGGTAGCAAAATAACCGTCAATGGATGGATACTCGTTCCCCTGAGCGCGGATGCTGTAAATCCGAAAACAGCTTGGAACAAAAATGGTTGCCGATGCCGGCATGGTGCGGACATCTCCGTTGCCGCACAGTTCTTCGCAAGTACATAGCAGAAGACGGTTGCCGACGACTTCTTTCGCCGTACCAACAAGCAAAACCTTCCTGAATATCAACGGTTTGGACAATAACGTTAGTAGCAATGCACCATGTATTCCTTCCTGTACAACAACCATTGCCATTTCTTACCGTGTCCACAAAGGCTTCGAACACGACATCATTGCCGCTGCGGGCGTACAACGCATGGTGCGCTCTGACAGCGGCGCATCCACGGTGCTGATGTTCACCATCGATACCGAATCCGGTTACGACCAAGTCGTTTTCGTTACCTCTTCTTACGGCCTGGTGACGTCGTGAGCGCGGTGACCCTGACGAATTCTATGTTCAAACCTACTTTGAAAGCAGGCAAACCGGCTATCTGCGCAAAACCATGGGTTTCAGGTAAAATCAAAATGATCTTTTCGACAAAACCGAAGCCGGTGAATCTGCCAACCAACGTTGAACGCACCTGAGAAGACCGTCAACGCTTCTCCATTACCGATGCCGAAGTAACCGAGTTGGCCCATTACGCGCTGACCATCGAAAACACCGGCCGACCAATGGACATCAGGCCAGAAACGCGACGGTTTGGACGGTAAACTCTACATCCTGCAAAGCCCGTCCTATGAGACCGTGAAATCCCAAAGAAGACGGCAATGCCAATCTGCAGCCACTTCTCTATCAGCGAAAAAGTTGTGCTTGTGCGAGCCGTGCCATCGGTCAAAAGTCAGCCAAGGCAAAGTACGCCTGGTGAAGATGCTTCGAGATGGATTCCGTTGAAGCGAGCGCGACGTACTCGTTACCGACGCGGCAAACCGGATTGGGGGCCGGTAATGAAACGTGCTTCTGCCATCGTGACCAACCGAAGCGGCCGTACGCCTGCCACGCAGCGATTATCGCGCGTGGTGGGTATTCCGGCTGTTGTAGGTTGTGGCGATGCTACCGATCTGCTTTCAGACGGCCAGAGATTACCGTATCTTGTGCGAAGGCGATACGCTTCATCTACTCCGGCCTGCTGGACGTACACCAAGTTACCGATGTTGCTTTGGACAATATGCCTAAAGCGCCTGTAAAAGTAAGCCAGTGAACGTTGGTAACCCTGGTTGGCATTCAGCTTCGCCAACCTGCCTAGCAGGCATCGGCTTGGCACGTATGGAATTCATCATCAACCGTAAATCGGTATCCCGTCCACAAAGCCTTGGTAAATTTGACAAACAAGACGACGAGTTGAAAGCGAAATTACTCACCCGCATCGCTGGCCGCTACTCCTGTCGACTTCTATGTCGATAAAATTGCAACGGAAAGGTGTGGCAACTTTGGCTGCTTCGGTTTATCCGCAAAATGCATCGTTCGTATGTCTGACTTCACCGTCCAACGAGTATGCTAACTTGGTGGGTGGCAGCATCTACAACGAACGCACGAAAAAACCCAATGTTGTTGAGCTTCCGTGGTGCAGCGCGTTATGTAGCCGATAACTTCAAAGACTGCTTCGCACTCGAGTACAAAGCGAAACGCGTTCGCGATGAAATGGGTTTGATAACGTCAATCATGATTCCATTTCGTTCGTGCTTTGGGTGAAAACGGAAAGCTGTTGTTAAAGCCCTGAAGAAAACGGTTTGGAACGCGGCAAAAACGGCCTGCGCCTGATCGCTGATGTGCGAGTTGCCAAGCAACGCTGTGTTATGCAGAACAATTCCTGCAATACTTCGACGGCTTCTCCATCGGCTCTAACGACATGACCCAGCTGACCCTCGACTCGACCGTGACCTTGTGGTTTGGTGTCGAAACTCCTTTGACGAACGTAATCCTGCCGTTAAAGTGATGCGTTGCGCGGCAATCTCCTTTATAAACAAAACAAATACGTCGTATTTGGGTCAGAGCCCATCAGACCATCGGACTTTGCCAAATGGCTGGTTGAAGAGGTATCAGCGTATCACTCAACCCCTGATACCGTCATTGAAACTTAAGCTGTATCTGGCTAACGAATTGAACAAATAGTTCGATAACCGCAAAATCCCACCGCGTTTGTCCGGCGAAGTTTTAATATATTCAAGGCCGTCTGAAAAACTTTCACTTTCTTTTACCTTGTCGAAAAAATCGCTATCATCAAAATGATAAAAAATATGCAACCATATCACAAATTTTCAATGTTAATATAATGCCCTTATGTATTTTTACCCCATACCTTTTGAGTGAACCTTTTTCACTCTTCTTATCTATCATACACAGCATAACGATACATTTAAAAACAACCCCATGAATGAAATTTTTATTTCCACCTTTCAGACAGCCTTAAAACGTCTGGCCCTCATCAACTGTTACCGTCTTAGCAGCCTGCGCCGGCAACGCCAACCGCTCCGTACTGACGGCTGCTACAAAGTCCGCCTGGCGATACCTGACCCAAATCGCCCAAACGCTACGGACAAAACATCAATACACGGATTGCATGGAATATGCCAACGCCTCACAAATCCGAAATTTGGTCCAAGTATTGCGCGTCCGTATACCATGTTGCCCACGCAGCGCTGCAACGCACAGCAACGCCAAACCACGCTGCCGTTACCCGATCAACCGATTGAACCTGCAATGGCCGACCGATAACGCCTCATCCTCCATTATCCAACGCTACAACGGCACAACCAGCAAGGCGCATGAATATTGCAGGCACACAGGTAACAAATCGTTCCATGCCAGCCGGTACCGTTATCTACGTTGGCGAAGAAGTCCATGACTGCAACGAAGCTGATTTTGATCAGCCACAATGACTACCATTACCTACGCCCACAGCGACGCTTTTGGTACCGAAGATCAAAAGTCCAAGCCGGCCAAGTTATTGCCACCATGGGCGGCAGCGATACAGACAGCGTCAAGCTGTTTTGAAGTTCGTCTAAACGGCAAAACGGTCGATCCCCTGCCTTGTTGACCAGAACAAATTAATGCCCCAATCAAAAGGCCGTCTGAAGTAACTGGCTGGGGCAACAATATCTTCTTCCTCTTCCAGCTATTTCAACAAATCTTTTCTATTTAACATATTTGATTGGTACAAATGCCGTTATACAATAACTCTTTTTAACATTCTATTTTGGGTGCTTCTGTCTCCTAACCGCATCCTTACAACCCGCACTCTTGTTTGCATCTGCATTGCCAGTGCAGATGTCCATATTGATAAGTATTCCTGCCGTCATGCAGGAAAATCGATACCCGTATCGTTTCCGGTGTTTACAAATTAGCATCATGTCCAAATCTTTGCAGAAACTGTAGTAATGTAACTATTGTCCGTGACGGTAAAAAACAAGGAACATACATAAATATCTCATCACTTCCGCCAAAACTGGGCGTAGCCTTTATTCAGCCATGCCAAAAGTATTACAGCCGTTGCCACTTTGTATATTGACGGCGAAGAGTCAATAAAAAAACCTTCACCCGCAATTCTTCCGGTGGCATGCTTGAAATTGTTTACTTAAGCTCTTGTGATCTTGAACACACTTCCTAAGTGCAGGTTCGAATATTGCCCAATGGATTGTTAACGAACAAAAAAAACGCTCGAACAAATAAAACCCCAATTTGATAGGCCCGTCACAAAACCGTATTTCAGACGGCCTTTACTCTTCTCTATTCTCTTAAACAAAATAAATTATCCATTAATCATTGTCAAAAAATAGAAATTTTATTTCTAACACCCCTTGATTTTAGAATATCTACCCTCAATTATTAAAACCATAAAATTTTGTATATGAGCAGTCAAAGGAATAACATGGCAGAAAAAACGTATGAAATACTGGGCGTTGCCAAAGGCCGGATAGGCCGAAATCAAAAGCCTACCGAAAACTGGTGCGTAAATACCGCGATGTCAACCGAAGACGACGCAGCCGAACGTACGGTAGAAATCAACCGTGCCTACGAAACGCTTTCCGACAAAGAAAAGCCCGGAATGAATACGATGAAATATTGGCTAATCACTTACGGACGCAGCGCCGGAGGAAATCCGTTCGGTCAGGCGGCAATCCGTTTGGCAATGGATTTAACGGTGGCGGCTTCCACATGAACGTCATGAAGGCGAACCGTTCGGGCAGAGACTTCAATTTTTGAAGATCTGTTTCATCATTCCGCCAATCCACTCGTTCCGAAACAGCGGCCCAATAAAAGGCGGCGAGATTAACGGCACTGAATTGGTAATGATATTTACGCAGCGTATGTTGGCGCAGAACGTAGCATGACTTTTGAATGTGCCGACTCGGAGCGAATACGGACGTGCGGCTTGTCAAAACTAAAACCCTCAACGTCAAAATTCCCCAGAGAGCATCGCCGAAAGTAACCGATCCGCTTTGGCCGGGCAGGGGTTTGCCGGGCATGCAACGGCGGGCGAAAACGGTGACTGTGCTCGAAAAATCAAGTTCCGACCGGCCCGGACTTTATGCGACCAAAACAGGAAAAGACGTATATCAGTTTCGATGAGACGTCAAACCTTCGGAAAGCGGTATTGGGCGGCAAAATCATCGTTCCTGCTTCCGGCCGCTTACAGGTCAATCTGCCTGCCAACAGCCAGCGGTAAAGCATCACACCTTAAAACCGAGTATTCCTGCAAAAATGGGTTGCTGCATACCAATATCCACATTAATATTCCATGGTAAAGGCGGCAAACATGCGCATGGGAAAAAGTCGGCCCGAACGCTGTATAAAACAAGCATAGAAAGGGACCTGATTCCAGTCTCGATATTACCTTACTTTTGAAAGAAATCATTGCCATAATGCTTTGCCGTCGCGATTGACGTGGGGCTTCTGTGAAAGACATCATCAGCATCGATGGTATTGCGAAAAGCACCTTCAGTGGTTTTCATCTTACCCATCCGTCGCACTGGCAGCAAAGCCGTGATTTTGAGATAACGTTTACGTTGGGACTGATTGTCACGGCTGTTAGACGAGGTGGAAGAACTCTAAAGAAAAATACGGCGTCACTGGTACTCGAAGAAAGGTAAATATCGACAAGTTGTTCGTTAGGTATTGATGACAAGAAAAAGTTTTTGATGTTTATTGATATTCTATAATGAAAGGCCGTCTGTATTTTCAGGCTGACCTTTCTCTATAATAATTAACGCGTCACCATTGCCACCAACGGCGTTTAGCATTGATAGTCTTGAAATTGTTTCCAGTCATGACCGTGCGTTGGGATTATGTCTGCGCTGGCGGGCAGCGTAGTTTTCATAATCTGGGACACCGGCCATCAAGTTTGCTGTCAGCTTGATGGTTTTCCACCGGGTCGAAACATACTTCCTCTGAGCCTCCGGCTGTTACCGTGCGGTACACTGCACGGAATTTCTTTATGGCCAGCCGACTTTACGAACTTTCATGGCGGTACGGAAACCGTACGGCGACAATCGACAACTGCCAGGAACAAAGCGGTCAGACCGGCATTGATTTGGTCGTTGAAGATGATTTGACATTTCTTATGTGTCTTTAGCTGGGGCAAGGACTTCGCCTGAGGCCAAGGCATCGCGGTATTTTGCCTACATGAGCCAAGAAGCTGACGCGTGGGTCGCTGTGGAACAGTTTTTACCAAACCGGCATGGCAGGTTACAAACAATACGCCAAACAGCAGGAACCAAAGTTACCAAACATAGCGGTCACGTTTCATTTCTAATACGACGGTACACCAATCAACGCTACGCCGCAGGCATTTGGTTGGCGATACCGAACAGCAGCCAGAGCGAATTGATACCACCAGAGGTCGGTTACGCCGGTATGAAGTAACCCACAATGCCGCAGCCGAAATGTTGCAACCAAGTTGGCAGGGATAAGTCGGTGTTACCGAATGGTTTTATGAAAGATACTGCCCAAGTCTTGAATCATGAAACAGGCAACACGTGTACCGGCATCAACCGCAGTCAAGATTAGACAAGGCTGGAAATAGCAAGGCGAAGTGATACCAGGAACGCCATCATGGCTTCACCGGAATCAGACGGCTCATGATGTGTACCATACCGACTACAAGGGTTGGTGCCACCTGCAGAGACAGAATGGTGTTTCGCCCACTTCTTTGGCAGTGTGCAACGAGTTGCGGCATCCAACGAGGAAGTTCAGTTTTAGTGGTGATGACTTCGGCAGCAATGTTGGCATCCGTACGCAATCAGCGCGGCCGGGCTGTTCATCGCAGTACACGCCTGGATCAAGCGAAAGAAGCGTAGAGCCATAATGGCCACAAAGCTTTCACCGCCATCGGCCTGCCGCAACCGATCATGCGGACGTGGTTTCGTTTTCCAGCATTTTGGGGTGGTACCGGAAGAAATCGCGCATGGAGCCTGAAACCGCACCACAAGCAATGGTAATGAACAAGAATGGGAACGATGCACCGAGAATACCGGGCCTGAACCATCGATAAAATTAGGTAACTGGGCATTTGCAGAGTCGGGTTAACAATAACGATACCCAAAGCCAAAACTGCAATCGTACCAATTTTCAGGAGCAGACAGATGGTCGCGCAGGTGGCAAGAGCCAAACCGGCAATACGGAAACCGCGAAACCGTAAATCATAATCGCAAGTCAGCTGAATACGTCAAGGTCGAACCAGTGACCAAAGGAGCTGTGGCAACATCTGCCATAAATCACAATAACATCAGCAAATAAAACCGACGATGGAAATCTCACCGAAGATTTTGCCCGGACGGATATAACGGGTGTAGATACCCGCAAACAGGGCAATCGGCATGGTTGCTGCGATGGTGAACGTACCCAAGGGCTGTGAACCAATGCTTTCACAACAATCAGCGCCAACACCGCCATGATAGTGACCATAATCATCAAAAATATACGATGGATGCCAATCACGCCTGGAAGGTGAGTTCTTGTTTCACGATATCCTTAAAGACTTACCGTCACGGCAAAGAAACAAACAGTACCATCGTATCCTGTACGGCACCGGCAAATACCACGCTGAAGATAATCCACAAAGTACCGGGCAGATAACCCATTTGCGCTGCCAATACAGGACCAACCAAAGGGCCTGCGCCGGCAATCGCGGCAAAGTGGTGACCGGTACGCCTTTTATGTGGCACATAGTCAAGCCGTCATTGTGGCGTTCTGCCGAGTCAGACGGTTGAGATCAAGCTGCATCCACACGGTTGGCAATGTAAGACTGTAAAACGGTAGGCAATACGGTATACCGAAATGGCGTAGTAACCATCCAAATCGCACTGACCTGCTCTCCACGGCTGGGAGCTAAAGTAGTAAAGGTAAGCCTACCAAAACCACGATGCCCCAGATCAAAAATGATTTGAGCGATTTCATTAATTTATCCTTAAAACGTGATGCACAAAGGCTTGCTTTAGCGGCAAACTGCCTTAATGCGCTTCAGAACGACTAATCATTATAGTCTTCATGATTTTATGAGTAAAAATTGCGTCTCCATTTCAGCTCACCAAATTCGACTGAAAACAAAATAGTTAGTTCTGGATTTCCGTAAGGTTCTTCACTAGGCAGACAATACGCCACGGTTTAGTTTTACTTTAAAACTAAAATTTCTTAACATATCGCAAATGAAAGGCCGTCTGAAAACCCAAATCTTCAGTTCAGACGGCCCTAACTCTTCAATCAATACTATAATCGACATTCCATTTCTCTATATTGCCATACCATGCAAACAACGATTCCGAAACCATGCGCCTCTCAAACGCATGGCACAATTGAGCTTATGCTCATGTGCCGGAACGGGCAGCTTCCATTGAGCAGGCGGGTCAAAGTCAACGGCAAACCGCCGTACTCGGTCAAAAAGTCACCGAGCGCGACCGCATCGACCTCATGACGGCCCATGAAAAACAGGCAGCGCGCGTAACCATCCTGCTGAACAAACCCGTCAGCTACGTCAGCGCGCAAGCGAAAAGGCTATAAATTCGTCGCCGAACTCATTACCGCCGAAAACCGTGGGAAGGCGACGATAGCCGTATCCCTTCAGTGAAAACACCAAATTCGGCTGGCCCTGCCGGCCTGGATATCAACTCCGTCAGTTGTTGGTACTCCTCCAAGACATTGCGTTGCCAAACAACTGATTGGCGAAAACAGCAGCAGCGAAAGAATACCACCTCGTCCGCGTCCGCGGCAAACTGGACGACAAAGGCCTCGCCCTGCTCAACCACGGCGAGTTTGGACGGCGAAAGTTACGCCCGCCAAGTTGGTAATGGCAAAACGAAGACCAGTTGCGCTTTATTTTTGCGACAAGGCAAACGCCAAATCCGTCGCATGTGCGAACTTGTCGGCCTGCGCGCGTCGTCGGTCTGAAACGCACATCCGCATGGGCAAGTCAAACTCGGCAGACTGCCACCGGGCAAATGATTGTTACGTGCTGACGAATCGTTTTAATTGCAGATAACAAAAGGCCGTCTGAAAACATATTTCAGACGGCCTGATCTAAACTGCTTACTCAATATAAATGACTTCGCACGTTTGATATTGCAGAGGTTTCGTGCGGAATCATACCGGCAACTTCGGAAACTTCATTAATATTAATCCACATCGCCCCAAAGCTCAACTTCGCTTTTAAGCCTCTTTCGAGGCTTCCAGCTCCAACCGTAATCATATCCATAGATACCCTGCCGATAATACGGCTGCGTTTGCCATCCACCATACAGGGGAATTAGTGGAAGCGCGACGCGAATGACCGTCGGCATAACCGCAAACAATCAAACCGACTTTGGTAGATTTGCTGGTGTAGAACATTGCGCCGTAGCCAATCGGAGAATGCGGTTTGCTGCGCGCTCACGCGCCGAAAACGCGGGAAGTCAGGCGCAGGTTTCAAACGATCATCCACACCGCCGGGCGGAAATACCCATATAAGCCAGACGGCACGGCTAATCGTCGCGCTTCAGGCACGTTCAAAATCGCGGCGGAATTGGCCCAAACTCTCTTCTGCTTCAATCCCTCCACGCCAAATCAAAACGCTGGCTGCATTTCGGTCATACCGTTTTCCGGTTCGTCCGCGCAGGTAAAATGGCTGAATTTCACAATGTTTTCAACCGATTCGGATTGTTTCAATGCAGTATAAACGGCGGCATAGTTATGCAGAAAGAAGCCGGCACAGTGCATGCGAAGTCCATTTTTCAGCCATACACAGTTTGGCTCGAGGACATTTGCGCACTCATGATGCACAAACGCCTCCAGCTGCCATTGGCTGCCGATTGCCGGCCTGATCACCAACGAGTCAGCAGCATCATCCGCATGCCCGCGGCCTCAAATACGCCTGCAGCAAAACAATCAGCGGATTTTAATGTGCCGTTTTGACGCAATTCCACGCCTTCCTCTACCGTTGCCACCGCAAAGCCGTCGGCAATATCTGCCAACGCGTGTACATCTGACCGCACTTCATGCCCGTAAGCATCGGCGTAATCACCTTCAACAATTTATTGCCGTGCAACTCTTTGAAAACGATAATTTGACGCCATTATCGACGGATTTGCGCATTGAGCGGACGCATAATCTATTCCTCTTATCGGCATTCCGTTTCAGACAGCCTGCCTATTACTGAAGTAAATATTATAGGTCAAAAACACAGGATTCCATGAAATACACAAGAATAATCCTATTCATAATTTAGATTTATCATGCGCGCCTTTGAGCATTTTATGCTTCTTCTCAGCCTGTTTTAAAGGTTATGATTCAATCCAAATGAAACGACAGACATCAAGGCCATAGAAAGAACTCGACAAAACCGACAAAATTCTCAAACTCCTACAACAAAACGCACGTATCCCCATGACCGAATTGGCTGAAAAGTCGGCCTCTCCACCACGCCGGTAACCGAACGCGTCCATGCTTGGAACGCGACAACTTAATACCGGCTATCATGCCCATCTGAATCTCATGCTTTGAGTCAAAGAAGCCTCTTGGTCTTGTCGAACTGAAACTGCTCCAAATCCGGCAATGTGCAGAAGACTTCAAACGCAGAAATTACTGAAAGATTCGCAAATTCGAGAATGCCACTTGGTCTAAGCGAATACGACTACCTTATCAAAGTCAATCTGCAATATGTCCGCCCTATCTTGATATGCTCAGCAATATCTTGCTGCAACTGCCGGCTGCAGCCGAAAATTATTTTCAACTATGTTGTCATGGAAGAAGTCAAAGAAGAAGTAGTATTAGACGTCTAATTCTGTTCAACACACAAAATGCGTAAATAGCTACAACATTCAGACGGCCTTTATTTTAAATAGGCAAAAAATGCACATCCGACAGAATGCTTAGAGTCTCGAGGCCAGAGGAAACTATTAACTGACTACTCGACCCAGCTAACAGAGCAATTATGCAACAAGAGTTTAACCAGCACCAATGTTTTCTTGTAAAATTTCTTAATTATTCGATTTACAAATTTTAAATGTAATCATATTTCAATGTAGATAAAAAAATGCGCACTTCGTTTTGATATGCATGAAGTCTACTAAAGGAGAAATGAGAGGAAAAATCAAGCTGCATCAAGCAACTCAACGGCGCAGTGTCTGGCCTTCTACCCTCCTATAACATTTTCCTATCTATTTTCAAATATTTTCACAAAAAACAACAAAGTCACTATTCCCCTCTTTTTCTTGCTATTTTTCGCCCATATATAAAAAGACATTTAGGGCCATCACAAACATATATTGCCACAAATAGAAACGACTCCCTTCTCACATTGTCATCCCACTCATGGGCTCAAATACCATAATACCCCACTTACTTGCCGTCGTCGGCCATACCAACACAAGGCAAAACCTCGCTCTTACGTACGCTTTGCGCGACAGCACCTTCGGCGAAAGTGAAAAAACGCGCCATCGACCACGCGCCATGTCAGAAGAAGCCCTCATCAACATTGATGACAACCTGGTTTACCTCTACGACACCGGCCTTGAAGATGCCGGCGGCGTGGACTGGCTGGAAACCCGCACATCCACGCGATGGCGGCGATGAGCGCATCAGCAGCAATTCTCAGAAATCATGAGGGCGCATCACGAGTTTAACCAAGGGCCAAAGTGCTGCGCCAAGTCATGCAAAGCGATATGGCCGTAGCCGTCATCGATGGGAACCCGTCTCGGCAAATAAAGGAACAGAGCTGACCGTTTGTCTTGGTGCATAAACATCACCCGTGTTCCAGCTTTTACCCAAAATCAAGACCTGACAAAAACGGATGACGTATATACGCCCGTCCGAACCCACCGTATTTACGCCGGTTTGATACCGTTGCGTTCGACTTTGAAGGCGAAATCCGATTGTGGGACAACCTTGCCACCATGTTACCCAAGCGCGACATCCTCGACCGCCTCATCAATATGCGCCGTCGCGAGTGGCAACGGCTGGATACGGAAGCGCGCCGATGAAATTGCCGAATTTCTGCTGGATGCCATGCATTCACCCAAGTACCGAAAACGGCGACCCTACCCGACGTTGGAAGTCATACAATCGGAAATCCATAACTCGAGAGGCCAAATGCAGCAACGCCTGTTCACTTTACCTTCTATCACGACGAAGTCGCGGCGACAACGCATGGATGCCCAAAGCTTCAAACCAAGTCCGTTGACAGCGAGTTGCTCAAACATTACGGCATCCGTACCGGTACCGGCGCAACCGCAGGCGCACTCATCGGTCTAGGCTTGGATATTGCCACGCTTGGCGGCTCACTTGGTTTGGGTACCGCCATCGGCGAACTATTAGACGGTATTTTGCCCAATGCCCAGGAACATTACCGACAAAATCGGCGGTCGACAAACCCTGCATACCGATCCGGAAACCCTTACCCTGCTGCGCCACACGCGCCTGGATTTGTTGCGTCTTGCAAACGCTTGCGCGGTATGCGGCTCAATCCCCGCATATCCTCGAGCTAAAAAGAACGCAAAGCGCACAGATGCGGCCAAATTGCCAAAGCGAACTCAACAAAGCGCGCAGCAACCGCAAATAGTCTTCGCTCAACACACCAGCCGAAGCCAGCCGTAACGAACGCCCAGCGGCCTATGTCGCCACTGGCGAGAAATTAAAAGCTTAGAATTAGCATAACAAAAGGCCGTCTGAAACCCTAAATGTTTCAGACGGCCTTTTTACCCAATCTTAACAGACAAATACTTATTCAACGCTTTGGTTTCGCGTTTCAAACCGCCACCAAGTGCTTTATACAATCATGTAAGATTTTCCAGACGGGTCAGTTGATTAGCCAAAGAGCAGTTTCTGCGCTGTAACTGCTGTCTGCATCCAGCAAATCCAATGCGCTGGATACGCCATGTTGTAGCGCAGGCTGATGAGGCGCAGGCTGTCGTTATGAGCGGCTTTGTTGCTCAAAGCGTCGTAGCTTTTATCCCAGCTGTTCGCGTGCAACCAACGCATTGGAAACGTCTTTGAATGCGGATTGAACAGCTGACTATGGCAACGATTTGTGCCTGTTGGCGCAACGGCTACGTCAAGATTGGCTTTGTTGTGCCCCAGTCAAAGATGGGCGGGAGTGGACGGTGCAAAAGCCCAAATACCTGTCTTAGCTCTTAAACGAGTACTCAACTCGCCCGACCAACAGAACCGGTCAGGCTGATGCGTGGAGAAAAACATGCACGTCTGCGCGCCGATATTGGCATTCGCGCTTGTTTGAGCGCGTGTTCAGCTGCGCACGAATATCCGGACGGTTGAGCAATACATCGAACTCAAACAGCGAACAGTTTGGTCATTTGAACTTCACTTGCTCAAGGTAAACCGGCAGGCAAGTCTTCGGGCAAAGCTGGTTAATCAACATCGCCAAAAGAATTGCGCGCTTGCTCGCGGTTTTACCAGCGGCTGCGTAATCAACTTTGGCCGATTCGATCCAGCGCTTTCCTGTTAACAAATCGGCGAAATCACGCCGGCCGCCGTAATTGCGGGCTTGGCAGTCGCTTCACGGGTTTGCAACACGCGTTGTGCCAATGCCATAGATTCCTCAGCGTAGCGTTCGTTAAAGTAGGCTTTGGCAGCAGTAGAAATCAAGGTCAGATGGCGGCATCACGGTTGGCGGCCACATTGAAACTTGTAACAACGGCTTCGCTGGTACCGGACGGCCGAAAAGGTCAAGTTCATAAGAGGCTGCGCTGACCCACGCTGTATTGGCTGCTAACGCTGCCGCCCTCAAACTGCCTTGACGCGAACCTGTACCGCTGGCATTGACGGTTGGCAACCGTGTACGCGCAATCACTTTGTTGCTTGCGGTGAATTTCCGCATTCAGCTGTACGCAAAATCGGTACGTTCCAATGCGATGTCGATCAGGCGGTGAGCGGGATCGCTTCAAAGTAATCTTGCCAACCCAATTCGGCTACGGATACCGTCGTCAACGTTGTCGTATTTAAACGTATCGGCAAAAGCAACTTGAGGCTGCTCATATTTCAGCATCGCTGGTACAGACCGACAAAGCCACAGCGGTAACAACGCGGCGGTCAATGCAAGTTTAAGAATGTAATCTTGCTTCATTTTAGGGTCGCTTTTAGCATTTGAGGCCGTCTGAAAAATTTTTCAGACGGCCTTTGCTATAGTCTTGTCTGAATCTTGTTTACCGTCTTCAATCATGCAGCTGGCGGCGTGTTTTGTGACCATCTCATCGCCGTGTGCGGTTTCTTTCGAAATTTGCACCTAACCACATAGAACAAAGGCACAAGGAACACAGACAGAATCATGCCGATCGGCTTATACCCCAGACCACGGTCCGTACCGTGCGCACACGTTATGGCTGGCGGAGCTGGCACAACGGCAACATAAAGCGGTACCACATAAGATGAAGGCAAACGAGTCATGATAATGGACGGAAACGCAAAATTAATGCGTGACAAGCGCAGCAAGCGCGCTCTTGCCTTGCCTTGCAGGTCTTTGGCAAACTCGATAATCAAATCGCGCGTTTCGCACTCAAACCCATGCCGTAACGAAACCGACTTGGAAGTAGATATCGTTGGCGTATGCTGAATACTGCCCAGTAATGCTTCAAACATGTTACAGCCAGTCACCCAATACTTTCAATCAAGCCCAACAGGTCACAAGGATAACCATAACCAGGATAGACCAGCTTTCATTACAAAGCAGCCAATACCAGAATACAGCGACGTGACCAATGCGTACAACACGACAGTTTGCAGTAGCCTTTAGCCTCTTCACGAGACTGACCACCCATTCCAGACTGTAACCATGCTTGTTTCATCCACCATTTGCTGTGCCGCCAGCCATGGCCTGACCGGAAAGATACGCCATTAACGGGCGAGCGGAAAGCTCCATTGCGTTGTAAACAGGCGGACGCTTTGTTCCACCGTTTTCCCGAAACAGTAGCAATGGTGAAAGCGGTACAGCCGCGGGTTGTTCAGTACGGTCGGGTTCAGAATATCGGCAGGCTGCATGCGGGCCTCGCATCAGCTTGTACCATCACGCGTTGCAGACGGCCTTGATTCAGGAAGTCATTGACATAAGACAGACCCAAAGAAGAAGCCAAAGCAGTACGGATATCAGAGAACGCGAAATACCTTGTGCGGCCTGCGTGCGGAACGATTGATGTCGATTTTTTCAACTCGGCGCATCTTCCAAACCACGCTCGCACGGCGGACGGTACTTAGGTTAAAACAAACTGCGCATTTGTCAATCAACTCATTGCTTGGCCAATAATGCGGCATGGTATGTTATTCTGATCTTACCCAGGTAAATCATCAAGCCGGGCCTGCCCAATTCCATGGCGGGCACAATCCCTTGAAACCGAAACCGTCTTTCCAGCGTACCCATCATGCCGGTCAACTTACCGGGAAATAAGTCGCATCGCTGCCCGGGCAGTACGTTCGCCAGTCTTTCAGAATGACAAGCCCAAAGCCATGTTTTGGCCGAACCGCTAAAACTAGGCGAGCAGTATTGATGTTCAATCTCGGTATAGATTTTGCCAGCTGAGTGATTTGAGCCAAGTTGCATCGGTACGCTCTTTGGTCGCACCGGCAACGGCACACGCTCAACATCAGAAGTTACCTTGGTCTTCAGACGGCAAGAAGGAAGTCGGCAGACGCATAAACGAATACGCCCACAACAGTCAAACCAATATAGACAGCCATCATGCGCAAAGTCTTGCGCAGAACTTTCAACAACCAACCTTCAATAGCCACATGTGTCCGGTTAGTAATTCTTGTTAAACCAACCGAAGAAGAAGCCTTTTCTCTTCGTGATGACCCTTCTAGATCGGTTTTGGTATGGTGGCACACGTGCCGGAGTCAGCGTCAAGGCAAAGGAATGCGGAGGAAAGCCAGTCGATCGCCGCCATAGTCAGGGCAAACTGTTTGTCGCTCTTACCAGTTTGCACCGCTAAACATTGCGTAACAAATACGGACATCAACACAGCGGTAATACCGATCACCGCGCCGGAAATCTGACCCATCGCTTTTTTGGTTGCAGCCTTAGGCGACAGACCTTCGCTCGCCATAATACGCTCAACGTTTTCAACGACCACAATCGCGTCATCGACTACAATACCGATCACCAATACCATCGCAAACATGGTCAATACGTTAATCGACATGCCATGCGCTTGTAGAGATAAAGCCAAAACCTTAATAGGAAATCAGCACAACAATGGTCGGAATCAACGTATAGCGGATGTTTTTGCAGGAAGAGATACATCACCAAGATACCAATACGATGGCACAAAAGCGTGGATCACTTTCTCAATCGAAATATCACGAATTTGGAAGTATCGTAAGGAATTTTCCAGCTCATGCCGTCTGGAAAATACTTCTGCAAAACCGCCATTTTTTCTTTCACGGCAGTCGCCGTTGCCAAAGCGTTACCGCTGTTAGACAACATCACTGCCATACCAGTGGTATTCACACCGTTCAAGCGGGTGGAAGAAGAATAGTCCTGCATACCCAAGCTGACTTTGGCAACGTCTTTCAGATAGACGTTCGAGCCGTCGGTATTGGATACCAAAATGATGTTACCAGAACTCTTCAACGGTGCTCAGCTGACCAACATGTAACGGTTGCGAAATGGTCTGTCCCGGCACAGCAGGTAGAGAACAGTAGAACCCGCTTCAGAGAAATTTGAATATTTTACCATATGAGCGCATTGGTTACGTGCAAAAGACAGGTTGTAGTTTTGCAGTTTTTCAGGTCCAACCCAAATGCGCATAGCGCGTTGCGCACTCAAACAATCGAACCTTGACCCACGCCGTCGATGCGTTGCAACTCAGGTACGATATTGCGTTGCGCGTAGTCATTCATCTCTTCAATGGATTGCCTTTCAGAAGAAAGCATCACTACTTGCAAGAAGTTGGAACGCGCCTTAGATACGGTTACACCATGTTATTGTTGTACGGTAGAGGGCAATGTGGACAATACTTCAGACAGTTTGTTCTGTACATCTACTTGTGCCAAATCTTCATTGTTGGTTTCCGGTGTAAACGTCAGACGACGCTACTTACTTTGCCGCGGGTTGACGAAGTCGTCATATCGATCCAAACCTTCCACACCGTACATATTACGTTCGATAACGGCCATCACACTGTCTTCCATTACCTGAGCAGAAGCGCCCGGATAAGTAGCGGTCAAAGTAATGGTCGGCGCTGCAACGGACGGATATTGGGAAATCGGCAGTTTTGAATGCCGAAAATACCCGCTGCGATGATAAAAATCGCAATAACCCGCGCAAAAATGGGGCGGTCAATAAAACTTAGACATTCACGCGTTCCTTATTTGGCTTCAGATCGCTTTGGCTTCAAACGGCCTCCGGATGCCCAGCCTTGCCGTCTGAAACTGCCGATGTTGCTGCTGCGCAGCGTTTGCGGGCGGCGTCCATTCTTTCGGCGTTACCTTTTTAGCACCCGACATACCGGCAATGCTGATGCCTTCAACAATCACTTTGTCGCCGTCTTTCAGGCCGTCTGTAATAATCCAGTTGGTACCTTGCTGTTGGGCTACGGTCACGTCACGCGCTTCCATTTCGCTCTTGTCATTACCACCATCACCGTATCTCTTGCGAACCGCGGGTAACTGCTTATTCTTGGCTTCCCAAGTCATTATCCACTGCCACTTGTTTCATCAACGCGTACGCCTGACCCGGCATCAAGATATTTCTGTCGTTGAATGGCGGCGCGCAGGCTGGGCCCCGACCGGTCGTTTCGTTAACAGTCGGATCTGCAAACGGCAGACGGCCTTTTCAGGATAACCGCACCATCGTCAAGTTGATGTCACTGCAATCCGCGCCGTTTATGTAAACAATTTGCCTTCAGCAACCTGTTGACGCAGTTTCGCAACCTCACTAGCGGGTGGGTAACGTTGACGCCCACATCGCGGATTGGTTTGTTGGATGGTGGTAAAACGGTGTTATCGCCGGCATTCAACAGCGACCACCTTCAGAAACTTTAGATTGACCGATGGTAACCAAATCGGCGCAGTAATGCGGGGCAGTTCAGGCTGATACCGGCAGATTTAATAGCTTAACTTGTGCAGATTTGACATGCCACCACCTCTGCTGAACGCTTGGCCGTTACGAAGCGCATCATATTCTTGTTGTTTGATGGCATCGTGACAACCAGCGGCGGTTTGTAGCCAGGCCCAGGTCGGCGTTCACTTTAGCCAAAGTCGCTTGCTGCTGCCAACTGGGCGCGTGCGCTTTCTAAGTTTGCTTCATAAGTAGAGGCTGTCGATTTGGTACAAGGCTGACCGGCACACACTGCTTTGCCCTCTTGGAACAGGCGTTTTGCAGAATACCACTACCACCGCCGACTTGGGCGCGGGCTTTGGCAGTACGCAACGATTCCAGACGGCCCGGCAACTCAGTTGTCAATACCAACGGTTTCAGATGCAGTAACCACCCCGGACTTCAGTGCAGGTTGTTTTGCTGTTGCTGACCGCCTTGCGCCTGTTGACCGGCTGCTTTTTCATCGCCTTTGCCGCAAGCGGAAAGCGCCAACGCAGTAGCTGCTGCAAAGTGCCACGACACGCATCATTTTAGAAGCATAAAAGAGCCATAATTTTTCCTATCTCTATGATAAATAGGGTTTGACTAATTAAAAATTGATTACTTTAATCTCATATTTTCGCAAACAGAAATTGCCTGCTTTTTGTGAAAACAGGCTGATTATATAGTGTTGAGAAACACTATCAAGTATTGAATTGAATTATACATACATTCTGCATGTTCGAAGTAATTTTTATAATCCGAACCATAAATTTACATTTCTACACCATGGAAGAACAAAACCGAAGCCTTTAAAAACCAAAAGAATATCTCATGCTTGCCGCATTGGATACGTTTTATCAGAAAGGCATTGCCCGCACCTCGCTTAACGAAATCGCCCAAGCCGCAGATGTAACGCGCGGCGCGCTGTATTGGCATTTCAAAAACAAAGAAGATTTGTTTGACGCCTTGTTCCAACGGATTTGCGACGACATCGAAAGCTGCATGAAAGAAGACTCGAACAACAATAACGAACAGGCCTCGCCAAGCTTCCTGCCTGACCCCTGACCCGTCGAGCGCCTGCAGCTCGTAGACTTCATATAAATTCCACAGCATTTTGTTTTTAAAATGTGAACACACCGATCAAAACGAAGCAGTCATTGCCATCGCTAAAAAACACCAATCGCTATGGCGTGAAAAAATCGTTGCGGTACTGACCGACGCAATACAACAAAAAGCCCTGGCGGATAACTTAGACATCGACATGGCGGTCATCTTCATCAAGTCTTCATTAGACGGCTTGATTTGGCGTTGGCTCTCTTCCGGGCAAGGATTCGATTTGGCACAAACCGCCCCCCGCATGATTGAAATCATCATTGATACTTTGGAAAACCATCCGCAATTAAGAAAACAATCCTAAACATTAAGACTAAAGGCCGTCTGAAACATTAAAAGTTTCAGACGGCCTTTTGGTTTAAACCCAATTAACGTGTTACCGGCTTGTAACGGATACGTTTCGGTCTCGCGCCTTCTTCACCCAAACGGCGTTTCTTATCGGCTTCATATTCCTGATAGTTGCCGTCGAAGAACACCCATTTCGAATCGCCTTCGCAAGCCAAGATATGCGTGGCGATGCGGTCGAGGAACCAGCGGTCGTGCAAAATCACCATTACGCTGCCGGCAAATTCCAGCAATGCGTCTTCCAACGCGCGCAAGGTTTCCACGTCGAGGTCGTTGACGGTTCATCCAACAGCAACATCACGGCTCGCCGCTCAACAAGGTTTTTGCCAGTGCAGACGACCGCGTTCGCCGCCAGACAATTGACCTGCGATTTTGCTTTGGTCGCTACTTTGAAGTTGAAGCGTCCCAAATATTGGCGGGCAGGAATTCTCAAACTGACCAACCTGTAAAATGTCGCGGCCTTCGGCGATGTTGTCGAACACAGTTTTGTCGTTTTGCAAACCTTCGCGACTTTGGTCAATCAAGCTCATTTTCACGGTTTGGCCGATTTTCACTTCGCCGGAATCAGGCTGCTCTTTGCCCGAAATCATTTTTGAACAGCGTAGATTTACCCGCTCCGTTCGGGCCGATGATGCCGACAATCGCGCCAGCTGGCACTTTGAAGCTCAAATCGTCAATCAGCACTTTGTCGCCAAACGATTTGGAAACATTCACAAATTCAATGACTTCGTTGCCCAAACGCTCGGCAACAGGGATAAAGATTTCCTGAGTTTCGTTGCGTTTCTGGTATTCGTAGTTGCTCATTTCTTCAAAACGAGCCAAACGCGCTTTAGACTTGGCTTGGCGGCCTTTGGCATCTCTGGCGCACCCCATTCCATCCCTGCTTCATCGCCTTCACGCGCGCGGCTTCGGATTTCGCTTCGTTTTCCAAGCGTTTTTCCTTTTGCTCCAACCAAGACGAGTAATTGCCTTTCCACGGGATACCGTGTCCGCGGTCGAGTTCCAAAATCCATTCGGCGGCGTTGTCGAGGAAGTAGCGGTCGTGCGTTACCGCAACGACTGTACCGGGGAAACGCACCAAGAATTGCTCCAGCCATTCCACCGATTCCGCGTCCAAGTGGTTGGTCGGCTCGTCCAGCAGCAGCATGTCGGGCTTGCTCAATAAGAGTTTGCACAAAGCCACACGGCGTTTTTCACCGCCGGACAAATTGCCGATTTTGGCATCCCAATCAGGCAGGCGCAGAGCGTCGGCAGCAATTTCCAATTCATGCTCTGCACCGCCGCCGGTAGACGAACCAGCCGCAATAATCGCTTCCAAACGGCCCTGCTCTTCCGCCAACGCGTCAAAATCCGCATCAGGATTGGCATACTCGGCATACACTTCTTCCAAGCGCTTTCGCGCAGCGGCCACTTCGCCCCAAAACCGCTTTCCACTTCCTCGCGTACGGTTTTCTCAGGATCAAGCTCGGGCTCTGCGGCAGGTAGCCGATTTTGATGCCGCCCCATCGGCACAGCTCGCCCTCAAACTCTTTATCCACGCCTGCCATAATCCGCAGCAGCAGCAGATTTACCCTGCACCGTTCAAACCGAGCAAACCGATTTTGCAATCGGGGAAAAATGAAAAGGGAAATGTCTTTAATAATGGTTTTCTGCGGCGGCACAACTTCGTGCTCACGCGCAGCATAGAATAGACGTATTGTTGGGACATAGTTTTCTCGTTTCCGTCAAAAAATTTCAGACGGCTCATTTTTAACCTATTGCCCCAATACTTGCTTGTTCAAATGCCGTCTGAAAATAGAAATAAGCATCAACATATACAGCGAGCCGAACCGATACCCTCATTGCCCGACGGTATCAATGCCAAACCGCAGAAAATTTGATTTAAGCCAGTTGTCATCCTTGAACTGGCATTGCCAATATCCGGCGCACTTCATAAAAATGCACCCATATCCTTGAAAGTACGCACACAAACAATAACGACAGAGAACACCACACCAAGGAACATTTCAGATTTCTCAATAAAAATACTTTTTAAAAAAAGGATTTACCTCATGTCGGAACATACGCAAAAAACAGCAAAACAAGGTTTGCCGTCACTGGCAAAAAGTACGATTTGGATGCTGAGCTTCGGCTATCTCGGCGTTCAGACGGCCTTTACCCTGCAAAGCTCACAAATGAGCCGAATTTTTCAAACTTTAGGCGCTGACCCGCACAATTTGGGCTGGTTTTTCATTCTGCCGCCGCTGGCCGGTATGTTGGTTCAGCCGATTGTGGGCTACTACTCAGACCGAACTTGGATGCCGCGCTTGCGGCCGTCGTCTGCCCTATCTGCTTTACGGTACGCTGATTGCGGTTATCGTCATGATTCTGATGCCGAACTCCGGCAGCTTCGGTTTTGGCTACGCTTCTTTGGCGGCTTTGTCATTTGGCGCGCTGATGATTGCGCTGTTGGACGTGTCCTCCAATATGGCAATGCAGCCGTTTAAGATGATGGTCGGCGACATGGTCAACGAAGAGCAAAAAGGCTACGCTTACGGCATTCAAAGTTTCTTAGCCAATACAGGCGCAGTCGTTGCCGCCATCTTGCCATTCGTCTTTGCCTATATCGGCTTAGAAAACACGGCAGAAAAAGGCGTCGTGCCGCAAACCGTGGTCGTAGCATTCTATGTGGGCGCAGCCTTACTGATTATTACCAGTGCGTTCACCATCTTCAAAGTCAAAGAATATGATCCGGAAACCTACGCCCGCTACCACGGTATCGACGTGGCTGCAAATCAGGAAAAAGCCAACTGGTTCGAACTCTTAAAAACCGCACCTAAAGCATTTTGGACGGTTACTTTGGTGCAATTCTTCTGCTGGTTCGCCTTCCAATATATGTGGACTTACTCGGCAGGTGCGATTGCAGAAAACGTTTGGCAGACAACCGATGCCTCTTCCGTAGGCTATCAGGAAGCAGGCAACTGGTACGGCGTTTTGGCGGCGGTACAATCCATTGCTGCCGTTATCTGCTCGTTTATTCTGGCAAAAGTACCGAATAAATACCATAAAGTCGGTTATTTCGGTTGCTTGGCTTTGGGTGCACTCGGTTTCTTCTCCGTTTTCTTCATCAGCAATCAATACGCACTGGTGTTGTCTTATACCTTAATCGGTATTGCGGGCCGGTATCATTACCTATCCCTTTGACGATTGCGACCAATGCCCTTTCAGGCAAAACACATGGGTACTTATTTGGGTCTGTTCAACGGCTCTATCTGTATGCCCTCAAATCGTCGCCTCTCTGCTGAGCTTTATCCTCTTCCCTATGCTGGGCAGCCATCAGGCAACCATGTTCTTGGTTGCAGGCGCGGTCTTGCTGCTGGGAGCCTTCTCAGTATGTCTGATTAAAAAGAGACCCACGGCGAATAATCCATCCACTACCATCGGCAAAAGCCGTCTCGAAACCTTTGTCGAACTTACAATTTTAATAACAGGAGCTTCACAATGTATACAAGAATCATGGAAGTCAGCCCTTGGACACTGCGTTCGGCAAAAACTGAAAAAGAACACAAACGGCTGCAAGAGAGCCTGACCAGCTTGGGCAACGGCTATATGGGTATGCGCGGCAACTTTGAAGAAACCTATTCCGCCGACAGCCACTTGGGTACCTACATCGCCGGCGTGTGGTTCCCCGACAAAACCCGCGTCGGCTGGTGGAAAAACGGCTATCCTAAATATTTCGGCAAAGCCATCAACGCGCTCAATTTCAGCAAAGTCAAAATCTTTGTCGATGGACAAGAGGTCGACTTGGCGAAAAACGACGTTGCCGACTTCTCCGTCGAACTCGATATGCAGCACGGCGTGTTGCGCCGCTCGTTCACCGTATTCGGCGTGCGTTTCGATGTGTGCAAATTCCTGTCCGTCGCGCAAAAAGAGCTGGCGGTCATCCGCTGGGAAGCCGTATCCGTTGACGGCAAAACCCACCAAGTCCGCATCGATTCCATCATCGAAGCCGACGTGAAAAACGAAGATTCCAACTACGAAGAAAAATTCTGGCAGGTATTGGACAAAGGCGTTTCAGACGACCGCTCCTACATTGCCACCCAAACCGTCGCCAATCCCTTCGGCGTGGAACAATTCATCGTCAACGCCGAGCAAACCTTCACCGGCAGCTTCAAAGCCTTCGGCGGCAGCCAAACCGACTGGCAGGTCTCTAATTCTTTCCAAGCCGAAGTCGGCGGCACGCCCGAAACTTTTGAAAAACGCGTGATTGTTACCACCAGCCGTGATTATCAAGGCTTGGAAGCAGTGAAAGCCGCTGGCCGCGCCTTGTCGGAAAAAATCGCAGGCGTTGCGTTTGAAACCTTGCTGGACGCGCACAAAGCAGGCTGGCTGCACCGTTGGGAAATCGCCGACGTGGTCATCGAAGGTAGCGACGAAGCGCAGCAGGGCATCCGCTTCAACCTGTTCCAACTGTTCTCCACCTACTACGGCGAAGACGCACGCCTGAACATCGGCCCGAAAGGCTTTACCGGCGAAAAATACGGCGGCGCGACCTATTGGGACACCGAAGCCTACGCCGTGCCGCTCTACCTCGCACTGGCTGAACCCGAAGTTACCCGCAACCTGCTGCAATACCGCCGCAACCAACTGCCGCAGGCGCAGCACAACGCGCGCGAACAGGGCTTGGCGGGCGCACTCTATCCGATGGTAACGTTTACGGGCATCGAGTGCCACAACGAATGGGAAATCACTTTCGAGGAAATCCACCGCAACGGCGCGATTCCTTACGCCATCTACAACTACACCAACTACACCGGCGACGAAAGCTATCTTGCCAAAGAAGGCTTGGAAGTCTTGGTCGAAGTGTCCCGCTTCTGGGCAGACCGCGTCCACTTTTCCAAACGCAACGGCAAATACATGATTCACGGCGTAACCGGCCCGAACGAATACGAAAACAACATCAACAACAACTGGTACACCAACACCCTCGCCGCATGGGTATTGACTACACCCGCGAAGCCTTGGCGAAAATACCCGCGCCCGGATTTGAACGTGAACGCCGCCGAGTTGGAAAAATGGGCAGACATCAGCGCGAATATGTACCGTCCTCATGATGAAGAACTCGGCGTATTCGTGCAGCACGACGGCTTCCTCGACAAAGATATCCGCCCGGTGTCCGCGCTTTCGCCCGATGATTTGCCGCTCAACCAGAAATGGTCGTGGGACAAAATCCTGCGTTCGCCCTTCATCAAACAGGCGGACGTCTTGCAAAGGCATCTACTTCTTCGGCGACCGTTTCAATATCGACGAAAAACGCCGCAACTTCGACTTCTACGAACCGATGACCGTGCATGAAAGCTCGTTGTCCCCATGTATCCACTCCATCCTTGCCGCCGAACTGGGCAAAGAAGAAAAAGCCGTGGAAATGTACCAGCGCACCGCCCGCCTGGACTTGGACAACTACAACAACGACACCGAAGACGGCCTGCACATCACCTCCATGACCGGCTCGTGGCTCGCCATCGTCCAAGGTTTCGCCCAAATGAAAACTTGGGGCGGCAAACTCAGCTTCGCACCGTTCCTGCCGAGCGCATGGACAGGCTACGCCTTCCATATCAACTACCGAGGCCGTCTGATTAAAGTCGCCGTCGGCAAAGAAAACGTCGTCTTCACCCTACTCAAAGGCGAGCCGCTCGATTTGCAGGTGTACGGCAAAGACATTACGCTCAACAGCAGCCACACCGTTGCGTTGGAAAAATAAGGAGGGCGAAAAATGACTTTCACCGCAGTGCTCTTTGATCTCGACGGCGTCATCACCGATACCGCCGAATACCACTACCGCGCATGGAAAAAGCTTGCCGAAGAACTGGGCATCAGCATCGACCGCAAGTTTAACGAGCAGCTCAAAGGCGTGTCGCGCGACGATTCGCTCAAACGCATCCTCGCGTACGGCGGCAAAACCGTCAGCGAAGCCGAGTTCGCCGAACTGACCCGCCGCAAAAACGACAACTACGTCGAGATGATTCAGGCAGTCAAACCCGAAAGACGTGTACCCCTGGCATTTTGCCCGCTGCTGGAAGCATTGAAAGCAAACGGCAAAAATCGCCCTCGCGTCCGCCAGTAAAAACGGTCCGTTTCTGCTGGAACGCATGGGGCTGACCCACTTCTTCGACGCCATTGCCGACCCCTGCCGCCGTCGCGCATTCCAAACCCGCTCCCCGACATCTTCCTCGCCGCAGCCGAGGGCGTGGGCGCGGACATCCGCCGCTGCATCGGCATTGAAGACGCCGCAGCAGGGCGTAGCCGCCATCAAAGCCGCCGGCGCCTTGCCCATCGGCGTGGGCAAAGCCGAAGACTTAGGCAGCGACATCGCGCTGGTGTCCAGCACCGCCGAGCTGACCTACGCCTACCTGCAAAACGTGTGGGAAACAGTCAGGCAGATAAAATATTAGGTAGAAAGGCCGTCTGAAAACCTGAATCAGGTTTTCAGACGGCCTATATAGTAGAGAAAAATGAGGTTGGGTTAAACTCAACATTTCGTAGTTTAACAGTTTTGCTGAACTGATCCAACTTACACTTGCTAAACTATCCTCATCATGAGTCTAATTATAAACACCCCAAACAATCGAGAGTTAGTTATTATATATGCATCAAATACATAAGACAAAAATTAAACAAATAAAAGCCTAAAATTGTAGAAGTATTTCCTACCATAGTTACCCCTCTCGAATGTTAGTCATTGAACAAAGCCCCCACTAATATTCTGTACTCATCAATCTCTCGATTGAGTGGGGACGGGGCAAACTCATTATACGTTTTTTTCTTGATATTTGTCAATTAAGAGTAAAAACTGATAATTCGTTACTACTTTATCAAAAATTTTTTATAGAATTGTGAGACATCAAAATATTTTTCTAATGCAATTCTTATTTGTTCCTCATTATATTTCTCAAGTAACATTTTTTTATAGTTATAGAATTTAATCTCCCTTTTTATAAAAAAATAAAATACATGGGAATAAGAAAAGTTGTGGAATTATTTTAATTCTATTAAAGAGTTTCAAATGTTTCCTTTTGTAAAATTTGGTACTAAAGGATGTGTTGCCAAAAATACTATTTAATTGTTCATCTACTATTAATCTTTTTGAAACATTTTAAATTTGTAGCAATAAAATAGCATTTTTCAAATCTGCAACCAGTGAAATTCGCGTTCTTTAATAAAGTTGCAGAAAAATATACAAAATTTAAAAATACTATTTTTTTAAAAATTTGACCCTTTATAAATTAGTACCCATAAATTCAACATTCGTAAAGCTTGAATTTTGAAAAGAACATTTTGTTAATATAGCCCCTCTAAAAATTAGTATTTTTTAAATGTCGAATTATTAAATCCTCCTTTAAAACTTCTTGATTTCGAAAAAGTTACATGAGTAAAACTCCTTTCTTCTACAGTCTTTATAAAATATCATTAATCTATTGATTTTATGATTTATTTTTATATTTATATTTTTAAATTTCTTCTTTTTTCATGATAATAGCCTTTAATTATTTAGTTCATTACTCTACTTCCAAACAATAGTCCTTCCTTGATCCCCCTAATCCTATCCCGCAACACCGCCGCCTCTTCAAAACCTGAGCCCCGTGCAAATCTCGAGCCGCCTGCTGCATGGCTTTTTTTCGAGTTTGGCAATTTCTTTAATCGCATCTTCTTCGTTGTGAATCTCGCCGACTTTAACCTTGTTTTTACCTTTCAGACGGCCTTTAATATTTCCAATCAACCCAACGTTACCATCTCAATCTGCTCCATACTTCTGCCTAAGAAGCGTTCGCCGATGGTGCGGAAGCGCAGTGGGATGTCGCTGACGTAGAAGCGGTAATCCGGGTTGTCGTTTTCTGTATTCAGCAAACCTGCTTGCGCCAAGGCTTTGGCGGTGGCTTCGGCGGTGGTGATGGCGGAATCGACCAAGGTGACGTTTTGTGCTTCATGGCCGATAAGCGGTTTGAGCAGTGGGAAGTGGGTACAACCCAACACCAGCGTGTCGATGTCGTCGGCCAAGAGCGGCTTCAGGTACTCGCGTACGGTCAGACGGGTGACTTCGTGATCGAGCCAGCCTTCTTCCACCAATGGCACAAGCAGTGGCGCGGCTTGTGTGCGCACCAGCGTGTCGTTGTTTTTCGAATGAATGGCGCGCGCGTAGGCATTGCTGTTGACGGTGGTATTGGTCGCGATAATGCCGATTCGGTTGTTTTTGGTGGTTTGCAAAGCGGCTTCCGCACCGGCGGAGATGACGTCCAATACGGGCATATTGCCTGCTTTTTGGCGGATTTTCTGTCCGGCAACGGCGGCGATGGTGTTGCACGCGATAACCAGTGCTTTGACATCGTTTTCCAGCAGGAAATCGACAATCTGCATGGCGAAGGTTTCAATGGTGGCGCGGGATTTGGTGCCGTAGGGAACGCGTGCGGTATCGCCGAAATAGATGATGTTTTCCATCGGCAGGCGTTCCATCAGGGCGCGGACGTTGGTCAAGCCGCCGACGCCGGAATCGAATACGCCGATGGGGCGTTGTTTGCTGGTACTCATGGTTAATTTCTTCAATATAGTGTTGAGGCCGTCTGAAACCGTTTTTCAGACGGCCCGAAGGTTAAACATATTCTTTTTTATCGTTTTCCATCCAAGCCTGATGCGAGCAAATCCACAACAGCACGATACCGCATATGGTCGAGCTCAACATCATACCGGTCATCACCAAGGCGGAACCATTGTGCAGCCAAGTCGTTGCCATGCCGACCGATGCGCCGATAAGGGATTGGAACACGCCTAAAACCGCATTTGCGCTGCCGCCCTCTGCGCTGAAATAGCTCATAAAGCAGGCTTGAGTGTTCGCTCCGACCAAGCCTTGCGTACCTACTGAAAACATCACGCATGGCACCAAAGCCCACAAAGGCGGCAGAGACAGCGACAATACCAAAACCGTCATCAGCAGATTGGCGGCAAATTGGACGATAATGCCCCATTTGAGGATGTTTTGCGGATGCGTACCGGTTTTCAAACGCCATGCGGTAACGCGGTTAAACGACATCATGGTAATGATATTGAGCGCAAATATCCAAGCATATTGGTTTGGCGAAACATGATACAGTTGTTGGTACACGAACGACGATTCGGTCAAAAAGGCAAACATCGAACCAAAACTGAAAGCCTGGAAAAACAAATAGCCCATCGCGGCACGCGTCCTCAAAACGCGTTTAAACCTGCCTGCCACCACGCCGAACACGTCCATGCTGATTTTGCCTTTTTGATGCGGCTTGGGCAGGAAATACCACATCAAACCCCAAAGCAGCAGCGAATAGCAGGCCAGAAAGCCAAAAATCATGCGCCAGCCGCCCAAATTCTGCAAGCCTGCACCAATCATCGGCGCCATCAATGGCACAATCATCAGAATGATACCGATTAAGGCAAACATCTGCGCGGCTTTGCGTCCGGAATAATAATCGCGCACCATCGCGCCGGAAATCACCACGGTCATCCCCGCGCCAAATGCCTGCAAAGCACGCAAGTTCAACAGCTGCTCGACATTATTCACCATCGTCAAACCGACAACAGCGGCAAAGTAAATGCTCAAGCCCACCAAGGCGACAGGTTTGCGGCCTTTAATATCCGAAATCGAACCGCCGACCACCTGACCAAACGCCACGCCAAACATAAAAAAGCTCAGGCTTTGCTCAATACGGTGGATGTCCGAACCTAGCGACTTTGCCATTTCGGGAATCGCAGGCAGATAAGCATCAACAGAAAACGGCATCAGCGCGACCAACATCGCCATCAGCACAGCCATGGTTTTTTTCGCCCAAAAGGGGCTTGTTGTGCAGTCATTCCGACTTTCGCTTTCGTAAAAAAATATTCAAAAAAACAAAGAAAACAACCGCCTTGTCAGACGGTTGCAGATTGGATGAAATTATAGCAGATTTCAACCTTGTCCAATCACTGCAAAAAAACCTTTGCAAAACTTAAGGCCGTCTGAAACTTTGCTTGGTTGAATCCCCTCGCCGCAAACGTTAAAATGCTTGTTTTTTTAAGACAACAAATTGTTTCACATCACGGATTCTAAGGAATAATCATGACTACATTTCAAATTGCGCGTGCCGACGGGAAAACGCTCGAAATCCAAGGCAAAATGGCCAACCGCCACGGCTTGATCGCCGGTGCGACCGGTACGGGTAAAACCGTTACCCTGCGCCGCATGGCGGAAGCCTTCAGCAGCGAAGGCGTCCCCTGTATTCTTAGTCGATGTCAAAGGCGATTTGTCGGGCATCGCGCAAGCCGGTGCCAACAGCGGCAAAAGTGGGCGAACGCATTGCCGAGTTTGATTTGGGCGAACAATGGCTGCAAAATTTCCCCGTGCGTTTTTGGGATGTTTACGGCGAAACCGGTATTCCCGTACGCGTAACCGTTTCAGAAATGGGCCCTATGCTTTTGGCCCGCCTGATGAATCTGAACGACACGCAGGAAGGCCTGCTCAACCTCGTGTTTAAAGTTGCCGACGACAGAGGCTGGCACATTCTGGACTTAAAAGACCTGCGCAGCATGTTGAAACACGTTTCCGACCACGCTTCGGAATACCGCACGCAATACGGCAACGTTTCTGCCGCCAGTATCGGCGCGATTCAACGCCAACTGCTGACTTTGGAAAACGAAGGCGCAGAAAAATTCTTTGGCGAACCTTCCCTCAACCTGCAAGACTGGATGCAAACCGACAACGGCAAAGGCATCATCAACATCCTTAACTCCGAAAAACTGATGCGCTCGCCGCGTATGTACAGCGCGTTTTTGCTGTGGATGCTGGCAGAATTGTTTGAAACCCTGCCCGAAGTCGGCGATTTGGACAAACCAAAATTCGTGATGTTCTTCGACGAAGCGCATTTGATGTTCGACAATGCCGCCAATGCACTGGTCGAACAAATCGAACAAGTCGTGCGCCTGATCCGTTCCAAAGGCGTGGGCGTATATTTCGTCACCCAAAATCCGCTCGACTTGCCCGATACCATCCTCGGCCAACTGGGTAACCGCGTACAACACGCCCTGCGCGCCTTCACACCGCGCGACCAAAAAGCAGTCAAAGCCGCTGCCGAAACCTTCCGCAGCAACCCAAACATCAAAGTTGCCGAAGCGATTGCCGAACTTGGCGTCGGCGAAGCCCTCGTTTCCTTCCTTGATGAAAAAGGTATGCCCGAGCCGGTAGAACGCGCCCTTATCCTGCCGCCGCAATCTTCTTTAACCCCGCTTGCCGCAGAAGAGCGCAACCGTTTGTTCCAAAACGACGATTTGTATCCGACCTATAAAGACATGGTGGACAACTACTCCGCTTTTGAAGCATTGGCCGAAGCAGACAGCCAGGCTGCCGCTGAAAAAGAAGCCGTAAATGCCGCCAAAGAGCAGGAAAAAGCACAAAAAGCTGCAGAAAAAGAAGCTGCCAATGCCGATCCTGGCATCCTCGGCGGACTGATCGGCGGTTTGAGCGGCGGACGTAAAAAATCCGGTCAAGGTTTGGGCTACAACGTTGCCGACGCCATCGGCAGCCAAATCAACCGCCAAGTAACCAACGCCATTTCCCGCAGCGTAATGGGCATTATTAAAAATATGTTCAAATAATCAGTCTGTGAACATAAAAGGCCGTCTGAAAATCAATTTCAGACGGCCTGTTTTATTCATCAATCCAATCAGTTTTTCATTGATTGAACCGGAGCCGGGATTCTGCCGCCTCGGTTGACGAATACTTCGCACGAACCTTCTTTAACCGGCATCACAGGCGCGTAGCCCAACAAGCCGCCGAACTCGACGCTGTCGCCGACGGTTTTACCGGTTACCGGAATAATGCGCACGGCAGTGGTTTTGCTGTTGATCATGCCGATGGCGGCTTCGTCAGCAATGATGCCGGAAATGGTATGAGCAGGCGTATCGCCGGGAACGGCAATCATATCCAAACCAACTGAGCAGACAGCGGTCATGGCTTCAAGTTTGTCCAGTGTCAGCACGCCTGCTTCGGCAGCGGCAATCATGCCTTCGTCTTCCGAAACAGGGATAAACGCGCCGCTCAAACCGCCGACCGCACTGGAAGCCATCATGCCGCCTTTTTTTACGGCATCATTCAGCAATGCCAAAGCCGCTGTCGTGCCATGCGTACCGCAGACGCTCAAGCCCATTTCTTCAAGAATGCGCGCCACCGAGTCGCCAACGGCGGGGGTTGGTGCCAACGATAAATCGAGAATACCAAACGGGATATTCAACATTTTTGAGGCTTCGCGGCCGATGAGTTCGCCCACACGGGTAATTTTGAAAGCAGTTTTCTTTACTACTTCCGCAACTTCGGTCAAGGTCGTTGCATCTGAATTTTCCAACGCGGCTTTTACGACACCCGGGCCGGATACGCCAACATTGATAATGGCATCCGCTTCGCCCGAACCATGAAACGCGCCCGCCATAAACGGATTGTCTTCCACTGCATTACAGAACACGACGATTTTGGCGCAGCCGAAACCTTCGGGCGTGATTTCAGCCGTACGTTTGATGGTTTCACCTGCCAGCTTGACCGCATCCATATTGATACCGGCACGCGTACTGCCGATATTGATGGAGCTGCACACGATATCGGTAGTCTTCATCACTTCGGGAATAGAACGGATCAGCACTTCGTCCGAAGGCGACATACCTTTTTGCACCAGCGCAGAAAAGCCGCCGATAAACGACACGCCAATAGCTTTGGCTGCCTTATCCAAAGTTTGCGCCACGCTGACATAGGAGTCGGCATGGGTGGCCGCGGCGATTTGGGCAATCGGCGTGACGGAAATGCGCTGATTCACAATCGGTACGCCGTATTTGGCAGACAGATATTTTGCCGTCGCCACCAAATCTTTGCCGACCGTAGTGATTTTGTTGTAAATGTTTTGGTTCAATACATCGATATCGGTGCTGATGCAGTCGTGCAAATCAATGCCGATGGTAATGGTGCGCACGTCAAAATTCTGGTCGGCCACCATTTTGACGGTTTCAAGTATCTCATTACTGTGGAAATTGTTCATAGGGTTCGACCTTTCTTACAGGTCGTCTGAAAAATATATTTAGACGACCCTCGATTAGACTTTAAGCTTGACATACATATGCTCTTGCGTGCCTTCAGCAGTTTTTCGCATCTCATAATCAAACACATCAGAATATTTTTTTACTAAATCGGTATATTTTTTACAACCATAATTACGTGGGTCAAAATCTACCTGCAAGCGTTTCCAAGTGGCACCGAATGCAGTCATAGCCATCCATTCACTGTCTGCATGTTCGAAAATTTTATGTATAGTTTCCAACGGTAGTTTGTTCTCAAATTGTTCGGCAATTTTCGGTTGAGTTTGAGCAATTTCGGAAGAGAGTATTTTAATCTGTTTTTCTATTGGTTTCTGTGAGTTATCAGCTACTGTATCTTTTTGTGCGGGTTCAGGCATCAAGTTTTCTACATAGATAAATTGGCTACACGCATTACGGAAAGCTTCAGGTGTTTGCTTTTTGCCGAAACCATAAACTGTTACACCTTGCTCCTTCAAGCGAATAGCCAACGCAGTAAAGTCACTATCACTAGATACTAGACAAAAACCATCGAAACGACCAGTATAAAGCAAATCCATTGCATCAATAATCATAAAACCATCAGTGGCATTTTTTCCTGTAGTATAGGCAAATTGCTGCATCGGTTTTATGGCATGTTCATTAATGACTGCTTTCCATTTACCATTATCACCAACAAAATTTCCATAGATGCGTTTTGCCATTGCCTCACCAAATTTAGTTATTTCTTCCAAAATTGCATCAATAGTTTGTGCTGACGCATTATCAGCATCAATTAAAACTGCCAGCCGCGCAGATTTCTCTTCAGCTACATTAAAACTAATTTTATTTTTTGACATAATTTTAGAGTCCCTAAAAAATCAAATACGGTGCATGGCTTGGAAAATTTCTTCGTTTTGCATACGGATATCAAGCGCGAGTTTTTTACTCTCTTCCGCAAACAAATCCAAAACCTCTTGACGCGATTTGGTGCATTTTGAAGTGTCCACTAAAATAATCATGGTAAAAAAATCGTCCATCAGCTGTTGGCTGATGTTGAGAATATTGATTTGGTTTTCCGCTAAAATTTTGGAAACGTCGTACACAATGCCCACACGGTCTTTACCGATGACGGTGATGACTGAATTGTTCATAACGCTGTTTCTCCTCATAGGATATTTGAAAAGTGTTGACAATTATAACACTCAGGCCGTCTGAAAAACTGTTTCAGACGGCCTGAGTATTCAAATTTCAATTTTGATTATCGCCCTGCTTTCAAACCCTGCCACAAGCGAACGCTGAGTTTGCTCGCATCGGTTGACTTAGGGGAGACGATGAAGCTTTTTTCCATCAATTCTTTATTCGGGAAAATCGATGCATCGGATGTGTACTTTTCATCCATCAAATCACGCGCAGGACGGCTGGCCGGAGCATAAGTCACATAGTTGCCGTTTTTGGCGGCGGTTTCCGGGTTGAGCGTGTGATTAATGTATTTGTGGGCATTGGCCACATTTTGCGCATCACGCGGAATCATGAGCGAATCCACCCAGATACCAACGCCGCTTTTTGGCGCCAATACTTCGACTTCGACGCCGTTTCCGGCTTCTTTGGCACGGGTTTTGGCAATATTGAGGTCGCCGCCATAGCCTACCGATACGCAAAGATTACCGGCCGCCATATCGTCGATATAGCCGGACGAGGTAAAGCGTTTGATGTCGGGACGCACTTTTTTCATCATTTCAACAGCAGCTTTGATGTCGTCAGGGTTTTCGCTGTTCGGATCTTTGCCCAAATAATGCAAAGCCAAAGGAATCTGCTCGATGGCGCTGTCAAAATAGCTGATGCCGCAGGTTTTCAATTTTTGGGTGTATTCAGGATTGAACACCAAATCCCATTCGTTTTCAGGCAGCTTGTCCGTACCCAAAGCCTTTTGAACCTGCTGTTTGTTAATCGCCAGCGTATTGATGCCCCAGAAATAAGGCACGGCATATTCGTTGCCCGGATCGACGGTTTCCATCATTTTCAACAAATCAGGATCAATATTGGCGTAATCGGGAATTTGCGATTTGTCGATTTTTTGATACGCGCCGGCTTTAATCTGGCGGCCGACATTGGCAATAGAAGGCGCAACCAGGTCATAACCCGATTTGCCGGTCAGCAGCTTGGCTTCCAGTGCTTCGTTGCTGTCGTAGTAATCGTAGCGGACATTGATATTCGTATTTTTTTCAAACGCAGACAGCGTAGCCGGATCGACATAATCCGACCAGTTGTAGATATTGAGTTTATCCGTTTGAGAGGAAGAAGTTTGAGTTTGAGATGCGGAAGATTCTGCGGCGGTTTCTTTTCCACCGCTACACGCAGTCAAGACGAGGCTCACGATTGCCGCCGCCATCAAAGATTTTTTCATGGTTTCAGACCTTTTGTTCGGGGGGTAAAAATATTGCAGCGGTGGCAGATGCCACTTACAAAAGGGAAACTGTGGGGGCGGCCGGCATGTGTCCTTTGCCCTTGATTCAGCAAGGTTTGCATTAAACGGCAAAAAGCTTTGAATGCAAGACCTTAAAGCAGAAAAAAATTTCATTTTTCAGACGGCCTGAAGCTATGGTTTTATTCATAAACAACATTTTTTCAGAAACGGTTTCATGCCGTCTGGAAAAAACTGTGGGCTTATTCAGACGGCCTCAAGATTTGTCAAAACCGCCCAATTTGTGGGAAAATTGCACGATTGAATTTAATGAAGGGCGACACCGTGTTAGACAGAGAAGGCTATCGCCCCAATGTCGGTATTATCCTGATTAACGAACGTAACGAAGTCTTTTGGGGCAAACGCGTACGCGAACATTCATGGCAGTTTCCGCAAGGCGGCATCAAGCCGGGCGAAAGTCCTGAGACCGCCATGTACCGCGAATTGTACGAAGAAGTCGGCCTGTTGCCGCAACACATCAAAATCGTTGGCCGTACGCGCGACTGGTTGCGTTATGACGTGCCCAGTCATTGGGTGCGCCGCGAATGGCGCGGTTCGTATCGAGGACAAAAACAGATTTGGTATCTTTTGCGCTTGGTCGGCCGCGACAGCGACGTCAACCTCCGCGCCTGCCATCATCCTGAATTCGACGGCTGGCGCTGGCACCAATACTGGGCGCCGGTCGACGAAGTCATCGACTTCAAGCGCGGCGTGTATTTGGACGCATTGACCGAACTCTCCCGTTTCTTGCGCGGCATAGAAAGCTATGAAGACTTTATCCGTCGCAATCCAATAGAAAACCTATAACCCAAACGCTTTCAGGCCGTCTGAAAGCGTTGTTTTTCATCTTTTCAGACGGCCTTTACATTATTCCTATGGCTAAAAACAATCAATACAGCGAATCCAGCATTACCGTCCTCAAAGGCTTGGAGCCGGTCAAAGAACGTCCCGGCATGTACACCCGTACCGACAGCCCGACCCATATCTGTCAGGAAGTGATTGATAACGCGGCGGACGAGGCATTGGGCGGTTTCGCGACTGCAATCGACGTGCAAATTAATGAAGACGGTTCGCTTTCCGTCCGTGATAACGGCCGCGGCATTCCCATCGGCCTGCACCCTGAAGAAGGTGTACCCGTGGTCGAACTCGTGTTTACCCGTCTGCATGCGGGCGGCAAGTTCAACAAAAAAGACGGCGGCAGCGCCTATGCCTTTTCAGGCGGTCTGCACGGCGTCGGCGTATCTGTTACCAACGCCCTTTCCACCCGCCTTGAAGTAACGGTCAAACGTGAAGGCAAAGTCCACCGTATCGTCTTTTCCGGTGGCGACGTCATCGAGCCTTTGACTGAAGTGGGCAAATGCGCCGTCAAAGACAGCGGCACCGAAGTGCGCGTGTGGCCGGACGGCAAATATTTTGAAAGCCCGAATTACAGCATTCCCGAACTCGAACGCCTGCTGCGCGCCAAAGCAGTCTTACTGCCGGGCGTACGCGTTTCCCTGACCCGTCCGGTCAAAGGAGAAGACGAAGCGCACACACAAACCTGGCACTATCCAGACGGCCTGAAAAGCTATCTGACCGACCTGATTGCCGACGCGCAAGAAGCCGTGCCTATCTTCTCCTGCGAAAACTACATTTCAGACGGCCACAACGGTGATTTCAGCATTGGCGAAGGCGCTGCGTTTGCCCTGACCTGGCTGGAAGAAGGCTCGTGCGCCAACGAAAGCTATGTCAACCTGATTCCTACACCATTGGGTGGCACGCACGAAGCAGGCTTGAAACAAGCTGTGTTCAACGCCGTCAACAACTTCATCAATCTGCACAACCTCTTACCGCGCGGTGTGAAAGTGCAAAGCGACGACGTGTTCAGCAAAACCGCCTTCGTCCTCTCAGCCCGTGTCCTTGACCCACAGTTCCAAGGTCAAACCAAAGACAAGCTGACCAACCGCGATGCACTGAAACTCGTTGCCACCGTATCGGGCGACCCTTTGGAATTGTGGCTGAACCAAAACGTGGACTATGGCAAAAAAATCGCCGAACTCGCCATCCGCCAAGCACAAGCGCGGATGCGTTCGGTTAAAAAAATCGAAAAGAAAAAAGGCAGCGGCGTCGCCGTCCTGCCCGGCAAATTAACCGACTGCGAAAGCGAAGACATCCGCGAAAACGAACTCTTCCTCGTCGAAGGCGATTCTGCCGGTGGCTCAGCCAAACTTGCCCGCGACAAAGCCACGCAGGCCATCCTGCCCCTGCGCGGCAAAGTGCTCAACAGCTTCGAAGTCCACCCCGACCAACTCTTCGGCAACGCCGAAATCCATGACATTTCCGTCGCCATCGGCGTCGATCCGCACGGCATCAACGACAACCCCGATTTAAGCGGCCTGCGCTACGGCAAAATCGCCATCCTATCCGATGCCGACGTGGACGGTTCGCATATTCAGGTTTTGCTGTTGACCCTGTTCTACCGCCACTTCCCGAAACTGGTCGCCGATGGACACATCTACGTCGCCCAGCCGCCACTGTTCCGCGTCGATGTCAACGCACAAGGCAAAAGCAAACCCGCCCGCAAATTCTACGCCCTCGACCAAAACGAACTCGACAGCATTTTGGAGCGACTGCAAAAAGAAGGCGTTAAAGAAACTGCTTATTCCATCAGCCGTTTTAAAGGCTTGGGCGAGATGAACCCTGACCAGCTCAAAGACACCACCATGCACCCTGACACCCGCCGCCTATTGCAGGTACAAATCCCAGAAGGTGCAGATGACGAAACACGCGATATTTTCGTCAAACTGATGGGCAAAGGCGAAGCCGCCGCCCGCCGCGCATGGATGGAAAAAGAAGGCGACACGGCAGAATTGGATATTTAATCTATTGTTTCAAATAGACTAAAGGCCGTCTGAAACTTTTAAAGTTTCAGACGGCCTTTTCTAAATCATAAGAAACTACGGTTAAACAGTATTTCAATACTCCGTTACTTACCTATTTCTATTTTTGCAGCTGAATTTGTGTCTTTAAGACAAATAAAAAAGCACTGATATTATCAGTGCTTTTTAAATAATGGCGCGGCGGACGGGGCTCGAACCCGCGACCCCCGGCGTGACAGGCCGGTACTCTAACCAACTGAGCTACCACCGCGCATCCACTGTCAAGACAATGAAAGGAAACTTGGTGGGTGATGACGGAGTCGAACCGCCGACATTCTGCTTGTAAGGCAGACGCTCTACCAACTGAGCTAATCACCCGATAAGCCGACATTAAATCAAAAAATCAGACCATGCGCAAGGTTTTTATTTAAATAAAAATATATCCCATTGAAAGAATATAGAATATTTTATTTAACCGCAAAAAACACCGTTATGCCTATCCATCAATCAAAAATCAAATGTCCCAATTTATCCGCTTTAGTATGCAGATAACGTTCATTTTCCACATTTTCGCCGACATGTAATGCAATCCGTTCGACCACATTAATGCCGGAATCTTTCAACGTTTGGATTTTTTCAGGATTATTGGTCAACAACCTGACCTCACGAATATGCAGATAATCATAAATCTGCTTGGCCAAAGTGAAGTCGCGCGCATCAACAGGAAGGCCGAGCGCTACATTGGCCTCAACCGTATCCAAGCCCTGATCTTGCAAACGATAAGCACGGATTTTGTTTATCAAACCAATGCCCCTGCCTTCTTGACGCAAATATACGATAACGCCACGCCCTTCTTTTTGAACGGCCTGCATCGCCGCTTGCAACTGAGGGCCGCAATCACATTTCACCGAAAATAAAGCATCACCGGTCAAGCACTCGGAATGAATACGCGACAACACAGGCAGGCCGTCTGAAACATCGCCCATCGTCAATGCGACATGCTCCTGACCGCCCTCTTCTTCAAAGCCGTGCATGGTAAACTCACCCCATTCTGTAGGCAAACGGCATGACGCGACAAACTTCAAGGCCTTACTCATTTTCCGCTTCCTCTTTTTCAGCCACGCCTAACAGATTTTTCAAAGAATCCGACAAGGCCAAAGCAAGGGCAATCCAAGCCACCAATACTTCGTCTGGCGCGCCGTCTTTGACATCAAACTCGGCATGTACCACACCCAAAACCGCACCGCTGGGCATACAGACAGGAACAGAAATCTGACTCAAGCCGGGATGATTGCGTTCGGCCGACAATTCACCAATTTCCTGCCAATACGCCACATTCTGACAAACATTCATCCAACCGCTTTGCGCCGTACGTACAGCCAAAAAAGCCTGTCCTGCCTGCTCGTCGATTGGAATCACATTTTCCAACGGCACGCCCCAACGGCTCAGTCGAACCAGCGACAACGCGCCATCTTTCGGGAAGGCTGTATAAACCGCCGCGCTTTTCAAATGCTTGGTGCGCTCGGCAACCGAATCCAAAGCCATAAATCTGTTTCAGCAACAATTCATGTTCGGCATCAACATAATCCGCCAACTGCCAACCGTCTTCAGACGGCCATAACATCGAACGCTCAACTGAAGCATTGCCCATTTTAATCACAGCCTGGGTAGTCAAATAAGCAACATATATCTCATCCGCAGGCAACTTCAAACCTTGCGTCTGCAAAAAATCTTTAATCAATAAAGCAGGCATCTGCCCTTCCTCACCAAATAGTAAAGTTGAGGCCGTCTGAAAACAAACCCTGCTTTCAGACGGCCGGAATAAACCATTATATAAGGGATAAACCGAAAAATTCAAGCAAACAAGACTTTGCGCCCCCATTAATCTTGTGTATAATCCACGATTCAAATTAGTGCGGACGTGGCGAAATTGGTAGACGCACCAGATTTAGGTTCTGGCGCCGCAAGGTGTGAGAGTTCGAGTCTCTCCGTCCGCACCACACTAAAAATGAGCAGCTTTCGGGCTGCTTTTTTTACATCTATTCCACTATACACCCCATTCGAAATCGAAACTGCTTTTACAGCTGTTTCCATTGTATCTTTCAGACGACCTATCATTTATGTTGAATCCATCGCAAAAACTTGTCGAATTGGTCCGTATCCTTGAAGAACGTGCCTATATTTTTCCGGGAGATCCTGTGCAGGCGACGGAAGCGTTGCGACATATTGATGGCGGCAATGAGGAAAAACTGATACGCCGTGCTCAAATTATTGACCGCGACCAGCATTTGAAATATGTGTTGCAACAAGTGGAGACTGGCTCGTTTTGGCTTTGGATTGTTGCGGCGACGTTATTGTTTACGGTCGGTTTTTCCAGTACTTATCTTTTGATGGACAATCAGGGGCTGAACTTTTTTCTGGTATTGGCCGGGATTTTGGGCATGAATACGGTCATGCTGCTGGTGTGGCTGGCGACTTTATTCCTGCGTTTGAAAAATGTGCACTTTATCAGCAGTCCGGCAACTTGGTTCCGAGGCAAAGACCCGGTCAATCAGGCAATTTTGCGGCTTTATGTGGACGAATGGCGTAAACCGCAAACGCGTTGGCTGATTGGTGCAACTTCACACGGTCTGTGGCTTTGCACGCTGTCGGGAATGTTGGTTTCTGTTTTGCTGCTGCTTTTGGTGCGTCAATATACGTTCAACTGGGAAAGTACGCTTTTAAGCAATACGGCGTTGGTGAAAATGGTTGAAGCTTTATCATGGCTGCCGGAACGTTTGGGCTTTCCTGTTCCCGACAGTCAGGCCGTAATTGCAGGCCGTCTGAACAATCATATCGAAGATGCACGCGCTTGGGCGGGTTTACTCATCGGCAGCATCATCTGCTATGGTATTCTGCCGCGCTTGCTTGCTTGGCTGGCTTGCAAGATTACTTTAAAAACCCTTCGAGAACGTTTGGATTTGAATCAGCCCTACTATCAAAACATCCTCCGTACATGGCAAACGAAAATTGTTGATGCCGATGATTTTCAGGAAAACATCATTCCCGTTTCATCCAAAATTACGCTGAATAATGCGCCCAAATGGGCCGTTACACTGGAAACGGAATGGCCTGAGCCGCTTTGGTTTTCCGGCGTTTTGGCTCAAGAGTGGATAGACAAAGGCGTGGTCTTCGGCAGAAAAGATTTGGAACAATTAGAAGCCGAATTGAAACAAACTCCGGCGCAACTTCTCATCGGCGTACGCACGCAAACTGTTCCCGATCGTGGCATTTTGCGTCAAATCAGCCGCTTGGCCGAAGCTACGGACGGAGGCGTTATCATTCAGCTTTTGAATCAAGACAGTTTCTCTGAAGATTTGGATACCAAACTGGATTATTGGCGCAATGCGCTGGCAGAAAGAAACATTGCCTGGCTGGATCCGACCCGTTTGGCACAAGAAAAACGGCAAAGCTCTATTTGACAGATAAACCGAAGGCCGTCTGAAACCTGATGTTTGGGTTTCAGACGGCCTGAGACCTTTGCAAAATTCCCCAAAATCCCCTAAATTCTCACCAAGACATTTAGGGGATTTCTCATGAGTACCTTCTTCCAGCAAACCGCCCAAGCCATGATTGCCAAACACATCGACCGTTTCCCACTATTGAAGTTGGATCAAGTGATTGATTGGCAACCGATCGAACAATACCTGAATCGTCAAAAAACCCGTTACCTTAGAGACCACCGTGGTCGTCCCGCCTATCCACTGTTATCCATGTTCAAAGCCGTCCTGCTCGGACAATGGCACAGCCTCTCTGATCCCGAACTCGAACACAGCCTCATCACCCGCATCGACTTCAACCTGTTTTGCCGTTTTGACGAGTTGAGCATTCCCGATTACAGCACCTTATGCCGCTACCGCAACTGGCTGGCGCAAGACAACGCCCTGTCCGAATTGCTGGAACTGATTAACCGCCAACTGACCGAAAAAGGCCTAAAAATAGAGAAAGCATCCGCCGCCGTCGTTGACGCCACCATTATCCAGACCGCCGGCAGCAAACAGCGCCAGGCCATAGAAGTTGATGAGGAAGGACAAGTCAGCAGCCAAACCACACCGAGCAAAGACAAAGATGCCCGTTGGATAAAGAAAAACGGCCTCTACAGACTCGGTTACAAACAGCATACCCGCACCGATGCGGAAGGCTATATCGAGAAACTGCACATTACCCCCGCCAATGCCCATGAGTGCAAACACCTGTCACCTTTATTGGAAGGTTTGCCCAAAGGTACGACCGTCTATGCCGACAAAGGCTATGACAGTGAGGAAAACCGGCAACATCTGGAAGAGCATCGGTTACTGGACGGCATTATGCGCAAAGCCCACCGCAAACATCCGCTGTCGGAAGCGCAAACCAAACGCAACCGATATTTGTCGAAAACCCGTTATGTGGTCGAACAAAGCTTCGGTACGTTACACCGTAAATTCCGCTATGCGCGGGCAGCCTATTTCGGGCTGATTAAAGTGAGTGCGCAAAGCCATCTGAAGGCGATGTGTTTGAACCTTTTGAAAGCCGCCAACAGGCTAAGTGCGCCTGTAGCTGCCTAAAAGGCAGTCGGATACCTGATTAATCAGGTATTCAAGGGGGATTAAGGGGGTATTTGAGTAGAATCAGTGGATATTTGAAATAAAAACAGCCGAAAATCTTTGTTTAGGTTTCGGCTGTTAGAGAAAAGGCTTTTTTGCAAAGGTCTCAGCCTTATTTATTGTTGAGGATTCATCTTAATGATGTTCGTGGCGATGTTCTTGATGATGTTTAGGCTTGGCTGCGTGGTGTTTGGCTTTAGGTGCAGGTTTTTTCATTTTTTGCGGTTTGGCTTTTTTGTGCATACGCTCTTGTTTCGGATGCATTTCGTGTTTGCCGTGTGCAGAAGCGACCGGAGCCAATACCAAACCGGCAGCTGCAACCATCAAAGAGGTCATTTGAATCAGTTTTTTCATATTTATCTTCTTTCAAGGGGTTGATTTGAGGTAAAAATAAGAATTTATTCGCACTCAAGCGATGGACAAATATTAATGGCTTTGACTGTCAGCTACTGTCAGCATTCAGCGAAATCTGTTCAAAATTCGGCAATAGAAGTATGGCGACACGATGATGTAGCAAGCTTTTTGAAAGTTTACTGTCAATTTCAACAAAGCGTCTTTACACATTTCCCCAAACGACAAAAAGCGCGAACCTTTCGATTCGCGCTTTTTTTCAGACGGCATCAATTATTTTCCTTGTCGTCTTTTACTTCTTCAAAGTCGGCATCTACCACGTCATCGTCCTTCTTGGCGGAAGACGGCTCGGTTTGTGCGCTTTCGCCTGCTTGGGCTTCGGCTTGTGCTTGCGCGTAAACCATTTCGCCCAGTTTTTTGGCTGGCTGTGCCCAGTGCTTCGGCTTTGGCATCGATGGCGGCTTTGTCGTCGCCTTTTACGGCTTCTTCAGCTTCTTTCAACGCGGCTTCGATTTTTTCTTTCTCGGCTGCGTCGAGTTTGTCGCCGTAGTCAGCCAGAGATTTTTTCACGGAGTGAATCAGGGCTTCGGCTTGATTGCGGGAAGCGACCAATTCAGTCAGTTTTTTATCTTCTTCAGCATTGGCTTCGGCATCTTTCACCATGCGTTCGATTTCTTCTTCGCTCAAACCTGAAGAACCTTGGATGGTGATGTTGGCCGCTTTGCCTGTACCTTTGTCTTTGGCAGAAACGTGCAAGATACCATTGGCGTCAATGTCGAAAGTAACTTCAATTTGCGGCATACCGCGTGGTGCAGGTGCGATGTCGGTCAAGTTGAACTGACCCAAAGATTTGTTGGCAGAAGCACGTTCACGTTCGCCTTGCAGCACATGGATGGTTACTGCGCTTTGGTTGTCTTCGGCAGTTGAGAACACTTGAGACGCTTTAGTCGGAATAGTAGTGTTCTTTTGAATCAGCTTGGTCATCACGCCGCCCATGGTTTCGATACCCAAAGACAGAGGAGTTACGTCCAGCAGCAATACGTCGCTACGGCCGCCGCTCAATACTTCGCCTTGAATCGCTGCACCTACGGCAACAGCTTCGTCAGGGTTCACGTCTTTACGAGGCTCTTTACCGAAGAAGGCTTTAACGGCTTCTTGTACTTTCGGCATACGGCTTTGACCACCGACCAAAATTACGTCGTCGATGTCGCTGGTGCTCAAGCCGGCATCTTTCAATGCGACTTTACAAGGCTCGATAGAACGTTGGATCAAGTCTTCAACCAGGCTTTCAAATTTGGCACGGGTAATTTTCATGGCCAAGTGTTTAGGACCGGTTGCGTCCATAGTGATGTATGGCAGGTTGATTTCAGTTTGCTGACCGCTGGACAATTCGATTTTGGCTTTTTCGGCAGCTTCTTTCAGACGTTGCAGAGCCATTACGTCTTGTTTCAAATCAATGCCTTGTTCTTTTTTGAACTCGTCAATGATGTAGTCGATCAAGCGTTGGTCGAAGTCTTCACCGCCCAAGAAAGTATCGCCGTTAGTAGCCAATACTTCAAATTGTTTGTCACCGTCGAGGTTGGCAATTTCGATGATGGAGATATCGAAAGTACCGCCACCCAAGTCATATACGGCTACTTTGCGGTCTTTGTTGTCGCCTTTGTCCATACCGAATGCCAAAGCGGCTGCGGTAGGTTCGTTGATGATACGTTTTACTTCCAAACCTGCGATGCGGCCTGCGTCTTTAGTCGCTTGACGTTGGCTGTCGTTGAAGTAGGCTGGAACGGTAATCACGGCTTCGGTGACTTTCTCACCCAAGTAAGCTTCAGCGGCTTCTTTCATTTTACGCAGGACTTCTGCGGAAACTTGCGGCGGAGACAGCTCTTTGCCTTGCGCTTTCACCCATGCGTCGCCGTTGTTGGCTTTGATGATTTCGAAAGGCATGGATTCGATGTCGCGTTGAACTTCTTTGTCTTCAAATTTATGACCGATCAAACGTTTTACAGCGTAGATGGTGTTTTTAGCGTTGGTTACGGCTTGGCGTTTGGCGGGTGCGCCGACGAGGACTTCGCCGCCGTCCAGATAAGCGATAACGGAAGGAGTGGTGCGTGCACCTTCTGCATTTTCGATCACTTTGGTTTGACCGTTTTCAGAAATGGCCAAACAAGAGTTGGTTGTACCTAAGTCAATACCGATTACTTTTGCCATATTATGTTGCTCCTAATAAATAAACTTTTCCAAATTAATAATCCTGTGGAACATTTCGTTCCGATGGCTTGTAAATAAGGTTGCTTCATTTTTTTTCAAGGCTTAATTTGAATTTTTTTTTAAATTAAATTCAAATACTTGATTTATTTATCCACAAGCCGCTTATTCTTTTTTCAGACGGCCGGTTTTAATTTTCCGATTCCGGTTTATCGGAATGATTTTCCAATAGCGAAACGTCGGGCTTTGAAACCGGATAAGGCCGTCTGAAAATTTTATGCCTGATAAACTTTATCAAGCGGTGCCTTCAATCTTCTTTTTTCGCCACGACAACCATCGCAGGACGCAAAACGCGGTCGGATAATGTGTAGCCTTTTTTCATCACGCTGACGATGGTGTTCGGCTCTTGCTCGCTGACCACTGCCTGCATGGCTTGGTGGTAATGCGGGTCAAGTTTCTCGCCTGCCTGAGGATTGATTTCTTTAATATGGGTGGCATCAAACGCTTTTTGCAACTCGTTCAAAGTCATTTGCACGCCCATTTTCAGGGCATCGAAATTACCGCTTTGGTCGAGCAGCGCCATTTCAAGGTAGTCCTTGACAGGCAACATTTCTGCCGCAAATTTTTGTCCGGCGAATTTATGGGTATCGGCAATTTCTTGCTGATGGCGGCGGCGCAGGTTTTGCTCGTTTGCCAAACCGCGCAGCTCGCTGTCTTTGAGCTGGCCTTCCAACTCGGCGACACGCGCCTGAAGCTCTTCGTAAGTCGGTTCTGCTTGTTCGGTTTCAACTGCTTCAGCAGTTTCTACGGCTGCCGCTTCTTCGGCTTCGTTTTGGTGTTGTTCGTTACGATCCGTCATTTCTGACATCCTTTAGAGTGTTAGCATTCAATAACCCATATATAAGGCCGTCTGAAAAAACTTCAAGCATTTGAACGTCGATTATCAAATGCCTTGTTAAAAGACGTTGGAAAACGGTAAGATAGCCATCTGATTTTATTCTTCAGACGGCCTCGAATATGAAAAAAGACCATTTGAATTCAACCGATTTTAATCTGTGGCACACCATCCGCGAAGAAACCGAAGCGGCCGCCGCGGCCGAACCGATGCTGGCAAGCTTCCTGCATCAAACCGTGTTGCGCCACGATTCGCTCGATTCGGTACTTGCCTACCATCTTTCCAGCAAGCTCGGCAGTCCGATTATGGATGTGCGCGCGCTGTTTGAAATCTATCAGCAGGCTTTGAGCGTGGACACCCGTATCAGCAAATGTGTCGAGGCCGACTTGAAAGCCATTTATGAACGCGACCCGGCTTGTGATGAATATTCGCTGCCGCTGTTGTATTTCAAAGGTTTCCACGCCGTACAGGCACACCGTATCAACCACTGGCTCTATCAAAACGGCCGTAAAACGCTGGCGTATTTCCTGCAAAACCGCATGTCGGAAGTATTCGGTGTCGATATCCACCCGGCCGCCCGTTTCGGTCACGGCCTGATGCTCGACCATGCCACCGGTTTTGTGGCCGGCGAAACCGCCGTCTTGGGCAACAATATTTCCATCCTCCACGGCGTAACGCTGGGCGGTTCGGGCAAAGAAAGCGGCGACCGCCATCCGAAAATCGGCGACGGCGTGATGATTGGTGCGAATGCCTCAATTTTGGGCAACATCCGCATCGGCGTAAATGCCAAAATCGGCGCAGGCAGCGTGGTGGTTGCCGATGTACCGTCTTCGATTACCGTCGTCGGCGTACCGGCCAAACCGGTCGGCCGCTCTTCCAAAACCCCGTCTGCCGATATGGATCAAAGCATTCAATTATCATCTACGGATTTTGTGATTTAAACCGTCTGCCATTCAAAAGGCCGTCTGAAAAAACAAATCTTTCAGACGGCCTTTTTATGTTTTGAATTTTGGCGTCAACCGCGTTTGCGCAAGGCTTCCAAATGCGTTTTAACCTGCTTGACTTTCTCTTCGGTAAACAGCTTGGCAATGTTTTTCCAAATGCTGTGATAACCGTAAGGACCGTGTTGCATTTCGGCTTTTGCCTCTTCCACCGGCCAGCCTTGATAAATGATGCGGTACATTCCGGCAATCAAACCGGTACGGTCCGCGCCGTGATAACAATGGATAAGCACTGCGCCGTTTTGCTGTTGTTTTTCAATCAGGTATAGGATTTCTGCAATCTCTTTCGGCTTAATGCTCCATGACAGTAACGGACGGTTTAGCAAGGTCAAACCATACGCCTTCAAATGGTCGTCATCGTTGCGGTCGAAAAAGCGCAGGTTGATCACGCTCTGAATACCCAGCTTGACAATGGCTTCGCCATCTTCGGCAACGGGCTGCTCGCTGCGGTAAAGCTTGTCATCAATGCGATAAAGGTTAGCATCGTGTTTAATGGGTGTTGCCCACCGTTCGGGCTGAAAGGCTTTGCCGCCGTTATCCGGCGGCGCGGATAAACAGGCAACGGGCAAGCCGGAAGCGAGAAGGCACAATAAAAGACGGCGCATAAAATTCCTGTATGAAAATCAATGGGAAAACAAATATCGAAAGATTTTATCAAAACCCGTCCGGATATTCTATCCGCGCAAACCGCGTTACAATAAAGCCTCTTTTTTCAGACGGCCTTTCATCATGACCTGCCTTGCTTGGAACACCACACCCACCCTTGCCGACCTTTGCCGCGCCATCGAACAACATACCGCGCCGCTTTATTTGATTGTCTGCCTGCCTGAAAACCATATTCCCGATTTTCCATTATCGAATCAGCCATCCGAGCTTGAAGGCCGTCTGAACAGCCGCCTCGTTCAAGCCATGAAATGCCTTCAGTTCAACAGCGTCAATGTTTTGGAAAACCTCTTACCTGACGTGCACCTTTGGCTGGTTCCGCCACACCGCGCCAACCGCTTACACGAACATTTCCCTCATATCGAATGGCAAACCGAAGCCATACCCCAATCCGCCCCAACTCCCCTAAAACCTTGGTTCAGACGGCCTGAACATCAAGCCACGCCCGAACACGTCCTGATTATCGGCGCAGGCATTGCCGGCGCAGCGACCGCACGCAAACTGGCGGAACACGGCGTACGCGTTACCGTTTTAGAGGCCGGAAAAGCAGCACAGGCAGGCAGCGGCAACCGCCAAGGCTTGCTCTACGCCAAAATCTCGCCACACGATACCGAACAAACCGAGCTGCTGCTGACAGGCTACGGCTACACGCGCCGATTACTGGAAGACTTGCTGCCCAACTCCGACGCATGGGGAAGCGACGGCGTATTGCATTTAAACTTTGACGACAGCGAACGCAAACGCAATCAAGCCTTGGGTTTGCAACACCAGCATAAACACCTTTACCGCAGCGTATCCGCCGACGAGGCTGCATCTATCGCAGGCATAGACGTATTTTCAGACGGCCTTTACTGGCCGCAAGGCGTATGGCTGAATCCGCCCGCCGTCGTGCATGCCTTATTGAACCATCCGCTGATCGAGTTACACGAACACTCGCCGCTGACCGCCGTATCGCATAACGGCACACACTGGACGGCACACACACCGGATGCGCATTTCAATGCCAGCCATATCGTTTACTGTATGGGTGCGCACAGCCCGACTGCCGCCGACACCAATGTCTCCGCCCTGCCTTTCCGCCAAATCCGCGGCCAAACCGGCGTTGTGTCCGCCAGCCCGTTTTCACAAAAGCTGCGTTGCGCCATTTCCGGCGAAAGCTACATCAGCCCGAGCTGGCAAGGCAGCCACTGCTACGGCGCGACATTTGTCCTCAACAGCAACGATGAAACTTGGTATCCGCACGAAGAAGCCGACAACCGCTCCGCCTTGCAACAACTCAATCCGCCATTGGCACAATCCCTATTTTCAGACGGCCTGCAAACCCCCCGCTCCAATCCACACTAGGCCATGCCGCCCTGCGTTGCGACAGCCTCGACCACTTGCCCGTTGTCGGCGCACTCGGCGACATCGCCGCCATGCAGTCCGCCTACGCCAAACTGGCATTGGACAAGAACTACCGCCTCGACAATATTCCCTGCCCTTACCTGCCCCATGCCTACATCAATACGGCACACGGCACGCGCGGCCTGGCGACAGCCCCCATCTGCGCCGCCGCCATTGCAGCCGAAATACTCGGCTTGCCGCATCCGCTATCGCAAAGACTGAGAACCTCGCTACACCCCAACCGCGCCATCATCCGCGCGATTGTTCGACAGCAACCGTTGTTATCCGTTAAGGATTTCGCTGTAAATAAAAAGGCCGTCTGAAAGTCATCAAAACTTTCAGACGGCCTTTAGCTATCCGTTAACTGCTTAGAATTTCCATTCCAGCGATACAGCGTAATTGCGGCCTGGGGCGCGGTAGCGGTCTAAGCCTTTGCCATCGCGGTCAACGCCGTTGGTGGTGCTGTAACTATACAGGCCGCGCAGGGAATCCCAAGTGGTGTATTTGCGGTTGAACACATTATACACGCCTGCACGCAGGGTCAGGTTTTTCACCGGTTTGTAGAAACCGTACATATCGAACACGTAAGCCGATTTGTTCAGCCATGGATAATCCACTACTTTTTCTTGCAAAGGCGTACCCCAACCAGTGTTTTCAAACACGGTATATTGAGCGTCTTTGGCTTTTTTCGCACCCAAATAAGTCAGGCGGGAGAACACACCCCATTTTTCGCTCGGGCTTTCGTAATCGACACCGGCAATCACTTTCAGAGGCTGAGTGGACAGCAGGCTGTTGTTGCCTGACAGTTTGCTCTTCGCGTAACCGACAGAACCAAACAATTTCCAGCCTTCAGGTACAAAAGAAACCACTTGACCTAAATTCAGACGGCCTGTCAGCTCAAGACCACGGATTCGGGCCTTGTCGATGTTTTGCATCTGCCATTCCAGTTTTTCGGAATAAGGATTGCTACAAATACCATAGTAGTAATTCATCTGAGTACAGCCGACATCGCCACTGGTGGTCAGCTTCTGCTCTTCAGACAAGAAGTTGCGGTAATTGCTTTGATACAGGTTGGCATCCAAAGTACCTTTTTCGCTGCGGCCTTGCAGAGAAAGGGTATGGGTGGTGCTGCGCTCGGCTTTCAGGTTCGGATTAGGCAACCAGGTACCTGAGCCGTGGTTGTAAGTGAAATACACTTCAGACGCATTCGGCACGCGGAAACCGGAAGTTACATCGTAACCCAAACGCCATGTCTGACTCAGCTGTGCAGCCAAGCCGACAAAACCGCTCCAGCCTTTATAAGTGTTGGCTGCAGGTGGTGTTTTGTCACAAGCATGACACTCGGCATTCAGTTGCTGCGGCGTCATTTTGGTGTAGTCGTAACGGATACCTGCGCGGCTGCTGAACACGTCGTTCCATTGGATTTGGTCAGACAGCGAGAAACCGTAGTTGTTGGTTTTCACTGGATGCTGAATCGTGCTGGACGTGCGTAAAATACGGCCGCTGAAGTAGTAGTCGTCGCGGTTTAAGTTTTCAAAATCACGTTGGCTGGCAAACGTTTTAAACGACAAAGCGGTGTTGCCCGCCCAGTTGCAACGGCTGGCTGTCCATACGCAGCGTAATGCGTTTGAAGGTTGTATCCATGCTGCGGTTGTAGATTTCGTCCAAATCCTTCTGGTTGTAGTTGCGCGTCCAGGTGGAATAATCCATCGGGAACGAGCCTTTGTTGTTAACCGCCGCCACTTTGGTTTTCTGATAATCGAAGTCCGCTTTCAACAACGACAACCAATTCGAATCAGGCGTCCATTCGTAAAACAGGTTGGCATTGCGCCGTCTGTTTACATCGTCGGCTTCGCGCCAGGAAGAAGCGGTCAGGTTATAAGACTCTTCGATCGTGTAATTGTGCCCCTGCTGACCGTTGAGCGATGCGCCGATACGATGGTTGTCGTTGATTTGATAAGCAATCTTACCCAAGAAGCTGTGGTATTTGTGTTTGGGACGGATCAGGAATACCGCGCGCAGAACCACGGATATTCGCTCCGCTGCCGGCACCCTCTACCGGATAACCACGCTCGCCCGCGCTTTCAGTCTCATGACCGCGACGTTGCGAATACAGCAAAGCGGCATCCACGCGGTCGTTGCTCACGCCGAACCCAAGTGTATTTGTCCATTCGCGGTTGCGGCTGCTGTAACCGTTTTTCATCATCACGCCGAACTGCCGCTCAGACAACAGCAAATCACGCCCTTGCAGGGTTTGGTAATTCACGCCGCCACCCAATGCACCGCTGCCGGTATTGAAAGAGTCCGCCCCTTTCACGATGTCGATGTTGCGCACCAGTTCGGGGTCAATAGACAGGCGCGAGCTGTTGAAGTTGCCATAACGGGCGTACAGCGAGTTTTCTTCAGAATCAGGCAGGTTTCACGCCGTCAATGCTGACACCGACACGGTTGCCTTCCACGCCGCGAATAGCAAAGCCTTTTTGATGGCGGCCGCTGTCGCTCAGGCCGACGTCGGTGGAATAACGTACCAAATCTTTGTTGTCGCGCATCATTTCCTGTTGAATGCGGCCGAGGTTGACACGTTCCACGGTTGCAGGCGCATTGCGCTGACCTTTAACGCGGACTTCTTTTATCTCTGCTTTAACGGGTGTGGTTTCGGTCGCAGCTTCATCCGCTGCCAAGACTGGACTGCCGAAAATACTGCCGACCAGCGCGGCAATAGGGAAGCATGTGTAATGGTTTCATATTATCAACTCAAGATGTAATGGATTGTTCATCCATCAGTTAATACATAATAAATTTTCTGATAATCATTAATGATAATAAGACAGCAACCCGTTCAAACAAAACTTTGTAGTGTAATTAAAGGCCCCTGCAAACATCTACGCCGAGACCTTGCCTGTTTGATTTAATTATTGTTTAGAGTCTGTGCGGCATCATACCTTCAGGCGCTTCCGCACCTTCCGGCAAACCGAAGGTTTCACGCAAAATCACTTTATAGAATTCAAAAGCTTCTTGTGCGCCTTGAATGGCTTCCGCCTCGGCTTCCGGAGTCAAGTTCAAAGCATTCAGATGCTCGACAAAAGCGCGCCAGTGTTTGCCGCGGCCGTTTGGATGCGGAGCCAGGTGGCGTGCGCCGAATTCGCCGTTGTATTCAAGTTTTTGAGCGTGTTTGAACAAGAATGCCGCGCCCAAATTAGAACCTTCGGCGCAATACAGCCAGCCGATGGCTTTATTGCCTGTTTCGTGTGGCAATTCTTTGTCAAATTTGTAAGGCTCTTCACCCAAGTCTTTCAAGTCTTGAGTCACGGCATCGTAACGCGCCATGTATTCAAGCTCTGGAATGGCTTTGTTCAATTCGGCATCTTTATAGATGTGGTCGACAGCCTTGTGAAAAACAGATTGAAGTTTCAAGAATTTGATGTAGTTTTCTTTGCTGGAAAAAGGTTGAACGGACATAACCAAGTTATCAACACTGTCGTGCGTTGTCGTGGTTTGCTCTTTCAAGCGTTTGGCGAAAGTCAGCTCTTGGATCTCACTCATGATATTTCCTTCGAATAAGGGACAAATGGTTTCAGACGGCCTTTATGGTTAAAAATACCGTCTAATTTGAAAAGAATCGTTTTAAAAACAAAGAAGATAACTTTTAATCTGCTTCAGGCTCATTGATCGCACACCTTCTACAAATCTACAAGTCTCATCGTGTTTTTCATGAATAAGAATATATATTATTTTCATAATAATGACAATAAACAAAACCAAGACCTATTAATAAAATTTAACAGCCCATAGCAATAATCTTTTGAAGTCTTTTCAAACTTTTCAGACGGCCCAAACCTTATTAAACAGCCGCCATTCAATCAAATATCAACCTAAATTTGGGCTATCCTGCTGTTTTCCTTTATAATGCGACACTCTTTGCACCTTCTTTATCCCTGCCGAACCATGAAACGGATTCCTGCCTACCATCGCTGGTGGCGCTACAAGTCTTATCTTCCTGATGCGACGCTGCCTGCACATACGGTGGAATGTCCGGATTGCGGCTGCCGTATGGATATTCCGCGCCTGCGTCAGGGGCAGGAAGCGCATTGTCCGGTATGCAACCATGAAATCGTAGAGGTGGAAAACAATCCGTATATCGCGCCGATCGCCTATGCGCTGACAACCTTGATTCTGATGGCGTTTGCGTACAATATGGTGTATATCCGCGTCGATTTGTTCGGCGTGACATCGATTTTGTCGCTGCCGCAAATGATGCGGCTTTTGATTTCGCTGGATTATGGTTTTCTGGCGGAAGTGATGTTTATCCTTACCTTCGGCGCGCCTTTACTGTTTTTGCTGCTCTGCCTTTATGTTTATACGGCTTTGATACGTGAAAAGGCATACCCTGCGCTGCGCTTTGCAACGCGTGTATTGGTGCGGCTGCGTCATTGGATTATGGTGGATGTGTTTTTTATTTCCACTTTGGTAGCGTATATCAAGCTCTCGTCCGTTGCTACGGTGGAATTCGGCTCGGCGTTTTATCTGATGTTTCCGTTGTCGGTCATGCTGATTCGGACTTCGGTATCGATTCCGCAGCATTGGGTTTATTATAAGATTCACCGTTTAACCGGCGGCCATGCGGTTCAGGCGGCCACTGAAGACAAAATCTGTTGCAGCCGCTGCCTGTATTTCCGCGATAAAGACGAGCAGCCTTGCGGCGTATGCGGTGCGGACTTATACCGTCGCCGCCCGAAAAGCCTGAGCATTTCGCTGGCGTTTTTAGTCGCGGCGTTTATCCTGTATTTCCCTGCCAACATCCTGCCGATTATGATTTCGTCCAACCCGACGGCTTTGGAGATCAATACGATTTTTCAACGGCATTGTTTATATGTGGAACGACGGCGACCGGTTGATTGCCGTGATTATCTTTAGTGCCAGTATTATGCTGCCGGTTTTGAAGATTATTGCGATGGCGGTTTTGATTTATTCCGCATACTTCAAACCCGTGATGAGCGCGGACAAGATGTCGGTTTTGTATCGGATTACCGAATCCATCGGCCGCTGGTCGATGATTGATATTTTTGTGATTATTATTTTGATGAGTTCGTTCCACACCAATATGGCGCGCGTCGTGCCGGGTGGTGCAGCGATTTACTTCTGCCTGGTCGTTATTTTGACCATGCTTTCGGCCTATTATTTCGATCCCCGTCTGATTTGGGACAAGCAACAGCAGCTTTCAGACGGCCTTGATTCTGACCAGACCTTTAACACAATGAAAAAACACGATTCTTCACCCAATTATCACGCCCCGGCGCGTGTCAAGAAAACCAATGTCTTCACGTCTGTCGTGTGGCTGATTCCGCTGATTGCGCTGATTGCCGGCGGCTGGCTTTTTGGTTAAAGACATCCGCAACCGCGGCCCTGTCGTTACACTGTTGATGGACAGCGCGGAAGGCATCGAGGTCAACAACACCGTTATTAAAGGTGTTGAACGTCGATGTCGGACGCGTTACCCGCATCAAATTGCGCGACGACCAAAAAGGCGTGGAAGTCACTGCGCAGCTCAGCGCCGATGCCAAAGACCTTATCCGCAGCGATACCCAATTTTGGGTGGTCAAACCGCGTATCGACCAAAGCGGCGTTACCGGCTTGGGAACCTTGCTTTCCGGCTCATATATTGCATTTACACCGGGCAAAAAGCCAAGAAACCAAAGACATATTTGTCGTCCAAGACATTCCGCCGATTGCCGCCATCGGTCAAAGCGGCCTGCGCCTGAATTTGATCGGCAAAAACGACCGCATCCTCAACGTCAGCAGCCCGGTTTTGTATGAAAACTTTATGGTCGGCCAAGTAGAAAGCGCGCATTTTGACCCGTCCGACCAAAGCGTGCATTACACCATCTTCATCCAAAGCCCCAACGACAAATTGATTAATTCCGCCAGCCGTTTTTGGTTGGAAAGCGGCATTAATATCGAAACCACAGGCAGCGGTGTCAAACTCAACTCCGCCCCTCTGCCTGCCCTGCTGTCCGGCGCGATTTCCTTTGACTCGCCTAAAACAAGCGACAGCAAAAACGTTAAAAGCGAAGACAGCTTCACGCTTTACGACAGCCGCAGCGAAGTCGCCAACTTGCCTGACGACCGCTCGCTGTACTACACCGCGTTTTTCAAACAATCCGTACGCGGCCTGTCTGCCGGTTCGCCTGTCGAATACAAAGGCCTGAATGTCGGCGTGGTTTCCGATGTCCCTTATTTCGACCGCAACGACAGCCTGCACTTGTTTGAAAACGGTTGGATTCCCGTACGCATCCGCATCGAGCCTTCCCGTTTGGAAATCAATGCCGACGAGCAAAGCAAAGAGCATTGGAAACAACAATTTCAGACGGCCTTAAACAAGGGCCTGACCGCCACCATCTCCAGCAACAACCTGCTGACCGGCAGCAAAATGATTGAGTTGAACGATCAGCCTTCCGCCTCGCCTAAGCTGCGACCGCATACCGTTTATGCAGGCGATACCGTTATCGCGACCCAAGGCGGCGGTTTTGGACGATTTGCAGGCAAAAGTGGCCGACTTGTTAGACAAGTTCAACAACCTGCCATTGGATAAAAACCGTTGCCGGCTTGAACGGTTCGCTTGCCGAGCTCAAGTCCACACTCAAATCTGCCAATGCCGCCCTAAGCTCCATCGACAAACTGGTCGGCAAACCGCAGACACAAAACATTCCGAACGAGTTGAACCAAACCCTGAAAGAATTGCGTCAAACCCTGCAAGGCGTATCGCCTCAATCGCCTATCTACGGCGACGTACAAAATACGCTGCAAAGTTTGGACAAAACCTTAAAAGACGTTCAACCCGTGATTAATACTTTGAAAGAAAAACCCAACGCGCTGATTTTCAACAGCAGCAGCAAAGACCCTATCCCGAAAGGAAGCCGATAATGCGCCTCTTCCCGATTGCCGCCACCCTGATGCTTACCGCCTGCGGTACTGCGCAAAGCACACAATATTTCGTTCTGCCCGACAGCCAGTACATCCGACCTGCTGCACAAGGCAACGAAATCGCGGTCAAAGTCAACCTTGCCGAACCGCTTGCCAACGGCGGCCTCGTTTACCAAACCGATGCCTATCATGTCAATTTGGCAAAAAACCACCTTTGGGCGGCACCGCTCGATGGCGCGTTGGCAGCAAACCTCAGCAACAAGCTCAACCGCCTCAATCCACATCGCACCTTCGTGCCTGCTTCACGCAGCCAAAGCAGCCAAACCCTGAAAGTCTATATCGAAGCCTTCCAAGGCAGCTATCAGGGGCAGACCACCATCAGTGGTTATGCACAATGGCCGGACGGACGCAGCAAACCGTTTAACGCCGTCACGCTGCAACAAGGCGATGGCTATACCGCCATGCTCGAATCGTTGGAAAACGGTTTGTCACAGGTTGCCGATACGATTGCCTATTAAACCAAAAGGCCGTCTGAAAAACTTTCAGACGGCCTTTTTCATGTTTCAAACATTCATTACAACGCGCGGTCAAAATACAAAGCCACGCCGGAACGCTCGCTCATCGCCAACAAATAATCCATCAATTTTTGCGGCCATTGAATACCGCGCACAACGGTCAGGTTGCGCAAAATAGGGAAAGTCAGGATATCTTCCAAACTGATTTCACCGCCCAAGCCCTCGCCTTCGCACACCAGCGCTTCCAGTTCGGCCAAGTCTTGATGCAGACGCTCCAGATATTGCGCCGTTTTGTTCAGATTAGTCTCGAAATTGCCGATACTTTTCTCTTTTTTGTCGATAAAATATTTTTTCGCTTCATCGGTCTCAAATTCAGGCAGGCCGATTTTAACCATGCGCGGCTGTACCAATTTGTTATTGTATTCGCCCACTTTGTCCAACCAAGCCTGAACCTCGGGACGAACTTCTTCTTTCAGACGGCCTTGATCGATGTAACGGACAATATCCAAACTCTCTCCCATAAACGAACCGTCTTCTTTTTGCAAAATCGGCACTTGTTTTGAGCCAATCATGCCAATCGGTGTAGCTTCGTCATCGTTCGCCAAGACAACTTCTTCCACCGCCACATCGCGCAAGCCGAAAATCATCCGCGCACGGACACAAAACGGGCAATGGTCGTAAATGTACAGTTTCATCAAAATGCTCCTTAAAATTTCAAAACGGTTAACCATAACACCCAAGGCCGTCTGAAACAAGGCTTCCTGAAACATAGTGCCACATTCGCATACAAATCTAGGGCTGTCGGCAATAAACTGTTACAATAACAACGTTTTTATCAAAAAGAAAAAAACGCACGACATGACCACTATTCGCCAAACGCCCCAAACATCGAGTGCAACGCTGGAAGGCTTACTCGCTTGGTTCGACGGCTATGTTGCCGCACTGCCCGATTCCGATAAAAACCTGATTCAGACGGCCTTTGACTTAGCTAAAGAACATTACCCCGCCGATGCCCTAACGACTTACGGCGAGCCATTGATGGAACATTTCCTCGGCTCGATGCAAATCGTCAGCGAACTCGACCTTTTGCCCGATGCCGTGGCCGCCACGATTTTGTCCGATATCGGCAAATACGTTCCCACTTGGCACGAATTGGTTACCGAACGCTGCAACAGCACTGTTTGCGAACTGGTCAAAGGCGTGGACGAAGTACAGAAACTGACTCAATTCGCACGCGTGGACAGCCTTGCCACGCCGGAAGAACGCGGCCAACAGGCCGAAACCATGCGCAAAATGCTGTTGGCGATGGTTACCGACATCCGCGTCGTCCTGATCAAACTGGCGATGCGTACGCGCACCCTGCAATTTTTAAGCAACGTTCCCGACAATCCTGAAAAGCGCGCCGTTGCCAAAGAAACCCTCGACATTTTTGCCCCGCTCGCCAACCGCTTGGGCGTGTGGCAACTCAAATGGCAGCTCGAAGATTTGGGCTTCCGTCATCAAGAGCCGGAAAAATACCGCGAAATCGCCCTGCTTTTGGACGAAAAACGCACCGAACGCCTCGAATACATCGAAAACTTCCTCAATATCCTGCGTACGGAACTGAAAAAATACAATATTCATTTTGAAGTTGCCGGAAGACCGAAGCATATCTACTCCATTTACAAAAAAATGGTGAAGAAAAAGCTCACTTTCGACGGCTTGTTCGACATCCGCGCCGTACGGATTTTGGTGGACACCATTCCCGAGTGTTACACCACGTTGGGCATTGTCCACAGCCTCTGGCAGCCGATTCCGGGCGAGTTTCGACGACTATATCGCCAACCCGAAAGGCAACGGCTATAAAAGTTTGCACACCGTCATCGTCGGCCCGGAGGACAAAGGCGTGGAAGTCCAAATCCGCACCTTCGACATGCACCAATTCAACGAATTCGGTGTTGCCGCCCACTGGCGTTATAAAGAAGGCGGCAAGGGCGATTCCGCTTACGAACAAAAATCGCTTGGTTGCGCCAACTCTTAGACTGGCGCGAAAACATGGCCGAAAGCGGCAAGGAAGACCTTGCCGCCGCCTTTAAAACCGAGCTGTTTAACGATACGATTTACGTTTTGACCCCGCACGGCAAAGTCCTCTCCTTGCCTACGGGCGCTACCCCGATTGACTTTGCCTATGCCCTGCACAGCAGCGTAGGCGACCGTTGTCGCGGCGCAAAAGTCGAAGGACAAATCGTGCCGCTGTCCACGCCGTTGGAAAACGGTCAACGCGTTGAAATCATTACCGCCAAAGAGGGGAACCCTTCCGTCAACTGGCTCTACGAAGGCTGGGTCAAATCCAACCGCGCCATCAGCAAAATCCGTGCCTACATCCGCCAGCAAAATGCGGATACCGTGCGCGAAGAAGGCCGAGCCCAGTTGGATAAACAGTTGTCGAAAATCTTCCCCAAACCCAATCTACAAGCATTGGCGGAAAAACTCGGCTTCAAAAAAACCGACGAACTTTATACGGCCATCGGTCAGGGCGAAGTTTCCAACCGCGCCATCCATAAAGCCTGCGGCGCGCTGAATGAACCGCCTCCTGTGCCGATTGATGAAACCAATATCGTCAAGCAGTCCAAAATCAAAAAAGGCGGCAAAAACGGCATTTTGATTGACGGCGAAGACGGCTTGATGACCACACTTGCCAAATGCTGCAAACCGGCACCTCCGGACGACATTATTGGTTTCGTTACGCGCGACCGCGGTATTTCCGTCCACCGCAACACCTGCCCTTCTTTCCGCCACCTTGCCGAACAGTCTCCTGAAAAAGTGTTGAATGCAAGCTGGGCAGCCTTGCAAGAAGGACAAGTCTTTGCCGTCGATGTTGAAATCCACGCCCAAGACCGCTCCGGTTTGCTGCGCGATGTTTCGGATGCGCTGGCGCGTCATAAACTCAACGTTACCGCGGTGCAAACCCAATCGCGCGATTTGGAAGCCAGTATGCGCTTTACCCTTGAAGTCCGCCAAGTCAACGACCTGCCGCGCGTATTAGCCAGCTTAGGCGACATTAAAGGCGTTTTAAGCGTAACGCGCTTGTAGTTCTCATTACCCAAGCAAATCTAAAGGCCGTCTGAAAGCAACTTTTTCAGACGGCCTTTTAAGTTTTTAACACACCAATATCTCAACGCCTCAACTTATCTTTCTTAAAAAGTCAGCTGCAGCCTTAGCCGCTTCAATATATAACCCCCTCTTCTATTCTTACAACCAGTCGTTATTTCCTACTGGTATCATTCTCAGGCAAACTTATTATCTTCATGATAAACAAGATATTTCCAATTTAAGGGAGCCTCATGGATACACGAGATTTGTACCCTCACGAGATTTTGCAGGAAGCCATCGGCAAGAGCTGCGCCAAGTCCGAGTTCAGCATCAAAATGTTGGTGATTTTGAGTTTTTTAGGCGGCGGCTATGTCGGCTTCGGCTATCTTGCCTGCCTGCGCGTCATCAGCGGCATTCCGGCCGAATGGAACGGCCTGGCCGCTCTTTTGGGCGCGTCCGTATTCCCGATTGCACTGATTTGTATCTTAATCGGTGGCGGCGAGCTGGCAACAGGCAATATGATGATTATGGCTTTGGGCAGATTGACCGGCCGTGTCAGCACCTACAAAACTGGTACGCAACTGGCTCATCGTCAGCTTGGGCAATCTGGCAGGTGCCGTTGCCATGGCCTATTTCCTCGGCCACTATGTCGGCCTGGCAGAGGGAGCGGCTGCGGCGAAAACCATTGCCATCGCCGAAGCCAAAGTTAATATGGACTTTGGCCGTGCATTCGTCTCCGCTATCGCATGTAACTGGATGGTGTGCATGGGTATTTGGTTCTATTTCGGCTCACGCCATACTTCAGGCCGCATTTTGGCAACTTGGTTTCCGGTCATGATCTTCGTGTTAATCGGCTTCCAACACTTTGTTGCCAATATGTTCATCATTCCGGCCGGTATTTGGGCGGGTGCAAATGTCAGCTGGGGTCAATTTTTCTACAATATGATTCCCGTCTTCTTAGGCAACGTCCTCGGCGGATCGTCTTTTGTTGCCGCTTTTTATCTCTTTGCTTATAAACATTTGTTGAAAGACGATTTTTCTATTTAGTTCAAACCGACGCACTACCCCGTATTCCTCAGAAATACAGGGGTAGCGCCGTTATCAGGCCGTCTGAAAAACGCCCTTTCGTGTCGCATAATTACGCTTTTTCTCTGCGTAACGTTTCACTTTATAGGAAAGATAGTTTCATTGTCTTTCCTTTTCTCCAATTTAAGATAATTTTTGCAATCTTTTGTTTTCAAATGACTTCCCCTCAAAAGCGCTACGATTTTTCATAAAGCTCGTGTTCAGTGCTTTGCAAAACAAAAAATTTACTGTATTCTGAATTTAATTATTTACAATTTAATATGGATTGGTTACATATCCTATTGTATTTGAAAATAATTTATCCTGACTCTCTCGTGAAAAACAGGATTTTTAAGCTGTATTTTTATTAGAAAAAAGTTTGGGTACGAATTGCTTGCAATTTCAAAACCCGTATTTATAAGTTAGATGAGGAATAAGTACATGAATCCCATGTATATCACTTTTCGCGATCTATCTGGTCGCCGTATTACTGATCGGCCTCGCCGCCTATTTTTCAACACGAAACTTCGACGACTACATCCTCGGCGGCCGCAGCTTGGGTCCGTTCGTGACCGCAATGTCTGCCGGTGCTTCCGATATGTCAGGTTGGCTTTTGATGGGCTTGCCCAGGTGCCATTTACCTGAGCGGTTTGAATGAAGCTTGGATCGCCATTGGTCTGATTGTGGGTGCATACCTCAACTGGCTCTTTGGTTGCAGGCCGTCTGCGCGTGCATACCGAATACGCCAACAACGCGCTGACGCTTCCTGATTACTTCTTCCACCGCTTCGGTGCCGGCGGTCACTTGATGAAAGTGGTTTCTGCACTGATTATCTTGTTCTTCTTCACTATTTACTGTGCTTCGGGCATCGTAGCCGGTGCTACCCTGTTCCAAAGCCTGTTCCACGGTATGTCTTACACTCAAGCCATGTGGCTGGGTGCCGGCGCGACCATCGCCTACACCTTTCTTGGGCGGTTTCTTGGCCGTAAGCTGGACCGACACCCTGCAAGCTTCTTTGATGATTTTTGCATTGGTACTGACTCCTGTAATGGTGTACTTGGGTTTGGGCGGTGCAGATCAAATGAATGCAGCCATCCAACAAGTTGCCGCTTCTACCGGTAAAGAATACGGCAGCCTGTTTGCCGGTACTACTTTCATCGGCATTATCTCTACCGCTGCTTGGGGCTTGGGCTATTTCGGTCAACCGCACATTTTGGCTCGTTTCATGGCTGCCGAAAGCGCTAAATCTCTGGTTTCTGCACGCCGTATCGGTATGACTTGGATGATTCTGTGTATGGCCGGTGCCGTGGCTGTCGGCTACTTCGGTATCGCTTACTTCGGTGCCAACCCTGCCCACGTTGATGAAATGAACGGCAACCACGAACGTATCTTCATCGCTTTGGCTACCCTGCTTTTCAACCCTTGGATTGCCGGTATTATCTTGAGCGCGATTCTCGCCGCCGTAATGTCCACCCTGTCTTGCCAATTGTTGGTTTGCTCCAGCGCGATTACCGAAGACTTCTACAAAGGCTTCCTGCGTAAAAAAGCACAACAAGCTGAATTGGTATGGATTGGTCGTCTGATGGTATTGGCGATTGCCGTGATTTCTATCCTGATTGCTTCTGACCCTGAAAGCAAAGTATTGGGCTTGGTAGCTTACGCATGGGCCGGCTTTGGTGCCGCATTCGGTCCGGTTGTTATCCTGTCTGTTCTGTGGAAACGCATTACTGCCTACGGCGCACTCTCTGGCATGATTGCTGGCGCGCTGACTGTGGTTGTTTGGGCTGAGTGGATCAAAAACCTGCTTTGGCCGCACAAGAAACAGGCTTCTCTACCGTTTATGAAATCGTTCCCGGCTTCATCATTTGTACCCTCGTGATTGTTTTGGTCTCCCTGATCGACAAAAAACCTTCACGCGAATTGCAAGAACGTTTCGAAAAAGCAGACGCAGAATACCGCGCCTCTAAATAAAACGTTTTCAGACGGCCTGCATGATTCCGTGCAGGCCGTCTTTACGAAATAAACTGTTTCAAAATAATCTGAGCCTTATCAGAAAAAACAGCAATTTATGCGGATGCATCTTGTATCCGCATCATAATTTTATTACGATATTACTATCCTTCAGAATACCTGTTTTAGCAGTCTTAATTCAGGCCGTCTGAAACCATGAAAAAAACCTTTGGAGAACATAAATAATGTTTAACTTCGCTTTTCCAACACAAACTCCTCTGCGTCAAGCTGTAACTGATGCCTACCGCCGCGATGAAATCGAGGCCGTTCAGGATATGTTGCAACGTGCACAGATGACCGACGAAGAACGCAATGCCGCCTCCGAGCTTGCCCGCCGTTTGGTTACTCAAGTCCGCTCCAGCCGCACCAAAGCAAGCGGCGTAGATGCCTTTGATGCACGAGTTTTCTCTCCAGTGAAGAAGGTGTTGCACTGATGTGTCTGGCCGAAGCCCTGCTGCGTATTCCGGACAATGCAACCCGCGACCGCCTGATTGCCGACAAAATCTCCGAAGGCAACTGGAAAAGCCACTTGAACAACAGCCCTTCCCTCTTCGTTAACGCGGCTGCATGGGGTCTGTTGATTACCGGCAAACTGACCACCAACACTTCTGAAAAAAACATGGGCTCTGCACTGAGCCGCATAATCAGCAAAGGTGGCGCGCCTCTGATCCGTCAAGGTGTGAACTACGCAATGCGCCTGTTGGGCAAACAGTTCGTAACCGGCCAAACCATTGAAGAAGCGCTGCAAAACGGTAAAGAGCGCGAGAAAATGGGTTACCGCTTCTCTTTCGATATGTTGGGTGAAGCCGCATACACCGAAGAAGATGCCAACCGCTACTACAACGACTATGTTCAAGCCATTCACGCCATCGGTAAAGATGCCGCAGGCCAAGGCGTTTACGAAGGCAACGGTATTTCCGTTAAACTTTCCGCCATCCACCCACGCTACTCACGCGCCCAACACGAACGCGTTATGAGCGAACTGTTGCCACGCCTGAAAGAATTGTTCCTTTTGGGTAAAAAATACGATATCGGTATCAACATCGACGCCGAAGAAGCCAACCGTCTCGAATTGTCTTTGGACTTGATGGAAGCTTTGGTTTCCGACCCTGACTTGGCTGGCTACAAAGGTATCGGTTTCGTTGTTCAAGCCTACCAAAAACGTTGCCCGTTCGTTATCGACTATCTGATCGATCTGGCACGCCGCAACAACCAAAAACTGATGATCCGTTTGGTTAAAGGTGCATACTGGGACAGCGAAGTGAAATGGGCTCAAGTAGACGGCATGGACGGCTATCCGACTTACACCCGTAAAGTCCACACCGACATCTCCTACCTCGCCTGCGCACGCAAACTCTTGGATGCGCAAGATGCCATATTCCCACAATTTGCCACCCACAACGCCTACACTTTGGGCGCAATCTACCAAATGGGTAAAGGCAAAGACTTTGAACACCAATGTCTGCACGGCATGGGCGAAACCCTGTACGACCAAGTGGTCGGCCCGCAAAACTTAGGCCGCCGCGTACGCGTGTATGCCCCGGTCGGCACACACGAAACCCTGCTTGCCTACTTGGTACGCCGCCTGTTGGAAAACGGTGCGAACTCTTCTTTCGTGAACCAAATCGTTGACGAAAACATCAGCATCGACCACCTGATTAAGAGCCCGTTCGACACCATCGCCGAACAAGGCATCCACCTGCATCCGGCATTGCCTCTGCCGCGCAATTTGTATGGCAAAGACCGTCTGAACTCTCAAGGCGTAGATTTCAGCAACGAAACCGTATTGCAAAACCTGCAAGAAAAACTCAACCAAGCTTCTTCCGAAGACTTCCACGCTGCTTCCATCGTCAATGGCGAAGCGCGTAACGTGGGTGAAGCACAACCTGTCCGCAACCCTGCAGACCACAACGATGTTGTCGGTACCGTCAGCTTTGCCGATGCCGCATTGGCTCAAGAAGCGATTGGTGCAGCCGTTGCCGCCCTGCCTGAGTGGAGCGCCAAACCTGCTTCAGAACGCGCCGACTGCCTGCGCCGTTTTGCCGACCTGTTGGAACAACACACGCCTGCATTGATGATGCTGGCCGTCCGCGAAGCCGGTAAAACCCTGAACAACGCCGTTGCCGAAGTACGCGAAGCCGTTGACTTCTGCCGCTACTATGCCAACGAAGCTGAAAACACCCTGCCTAAAGATGCCAAAGCTGTCGGCGCAATCGTTGCCATCAGCCCATGGAACTTCCCATTGGCCATCTTTACCGGCGAAGTGGTTTCTGCATTGGCAGCCGGTAACACCGTTATCGCCAAACCTGCCGAACAAACCAGCCTGATTGCTACTTACGCCGTTTCCCTGATGCATCAAGCCGGTATTCCGACTTCTGCGCTGCAACTCGTACTCGGCGCAGGCGATGTCGGCTCTGCCCTGACCGGCGATACCCGCATCGGCGGCGTGATCTTCACCGGTTCTACCGAAGTAGCGCGCCTGATTAACAAAGCGCTGTCCTAAACGCGACGACAACCCTGTCCTGATTGCCGAGACCGGTGGTCAAAACGCGATGATTGTGGACTCTACCGCCCTGCCGGAACAAGTCTGCCTCGACGTATTGAACTCTGCCTTCGACAGCGCAGGGCCAACGTTGTTCCGCTCTGCGTATCTTGTGCGTTCAAGAAGATGTTGCCGATAAAATGGTCAACATCATCTAAAGGCGCAATGGACGAATTGGTTGTCGGCAAACCGACCCAACTGACCACAGACATCGGTCCCTGTCATCGATGCTGAAGCCCAACAAAACCTGTTGGCCCACATCAACCGAATGAAAGGCGTAGCGAAGGCTTACCACGAAATCAAAACTGCTGCCGACGTTGATAGCAACAACTCTACTTTTCGTTCGTCCAATCCTGTTTGAATTGAACAACTTGAACGAGTTGCAGCGCGAAGTGTTCGGTCCTGTATTGCACGTTGTCCGCTACCGCGCCAGCGAATTGGATCAACTCATCGACCAAATCAACGCCAAAGGCTATGCTTTGACCAGCGGTGTACACAGCCGTATCGAAGGTACTGTCGAACACGTCCGCGACCGCATCGAAGCCGGTAACATCTACGTTAACCGCAACATCGTCGGTGCCGTTGTCGGCGTACAACCTTTCGGCGGTCACGGCTTGTCCGGTACCGGTCCTAAAGCGGGCGGTCCATTCTATCTGCAACGCTTGGTTCGCACTCCTGAATGGGTTGCGCCAACCCTCAGCCGTATCGGCCAAGCAGACGAAGACGCGCTCAAACGTTTGGAAACTTTGGTTCACAAACTGCCGTTTAATGCAGAAGAGAAGAAAACTGCAGCCGCAGCTTTGGGTCACGCACGAGTTCGCACTCTGCGCAAAGCCGAAACCGTATTGGTCGGCCCGACCGGCGAACGCAACTCATTGAGCTGGCGCTCTCCGAAACACGTTTGGGTACACGGCGGTACTCTGTTGCAAGCCTTCTCTGCCCTGACCGAGCTGGCTGCCGCAGGCATTCAAACCGTTGTTGAGCCAAACAGCCCACTGGTTGCCTACTCTGCCGATTTGGACGGTTTGTTGCAAGTCAACAGCAAACCTGAAAACGCAGGCATCAGCCATGTTGCCGCTATCGAGCCTTTGAGCAGCGAGCGCAAACAAGAGTTGGCCGGCCGCGACGGTGCGCTCATCCGCATCCTGCCTTCCGAACAAGGTCTGGACATCCTGCAAGTATTTGAAGAAATCTCTTGCAGTATCAATACTACCGCTGCCGGTGGTAACGCCAGCCTGATGGCAGTTGCCGACTAATCGTAGCCAAATCAAAGGCCGTCTGAAATTCAGACGGCCTTTTTTTATATGTTTTTATTTACATTTTTGCCGGATATTCGCACAAATCGTTAATCAAACATTTGCTGCATTGCGGTTTCAAAGCCTTACATGTATAGCGGCCGTGCAAAATCAACCAATGATGGGCATCCATCAAAAATTCTTTGGGAATAAAGCGCATCAGCTTGTCTTCAACTTCGCGCACATCCTTGCCCGGGCGCGATTTTGGTGCGGTTGGCCACACGGAAAATATGGGTATCGACCGCCATAACAGGTTGCCCGAATGCAGTATTTCAACACGACATTGGCTGTTTTACGGCCAACACCGGGCAAAGATTCCAAAGCCTCTCGGTCGGCAGGCACTTCGCCGTTGTATTTTCTCCAGCAAAATACGGCAAGTCTGCATGATGTGTTTGGATTTGGTTTTGTAGAGGCCTATGGTTTTGGTGTATTCCATCACGCCGTCCAGCCCCAAATCCAACATGGCTTGCGGCGTATTGGCAACGGGAAAAGAGTTTGGCAGTCGCTTTGTTCACGCCGACATCAGTCGCCTGTGCAGACAATAAAACGGCGATAAGCAGCTCAAACGGCGAGCTGAAATTCAACTCAGTAGTCGGATGAGGATTGGCAGCGCGGAAACGCTCGAAAATTTCTTGGCGGATTTGTTTGTTCATTGTTTAGATTATTTTTTTATTGGCGCAGCAATTATAGTGAAATCATGCTGATACGGCTACTTCAAGTAAAACAAGGCCGTCTGAAATTGCTTTTCAGACGGCCTTGTTTTATAAAAGCATTGCTATTTTAAATGCGGTTTACTTCTTACTCAAAGTCAGCCCTGTCCAGCCAAACACCAGCGTCAGAGCCAAGCTCAAGTAGCAGAAGAAGGCATAAGGCAGGTATTCCCAAACAGGCACGCCCAAGGCATGGCTGATAAATACGCCGCAGACGCTCCAAGGCACCAACGGGTTAATGACCGTACCCGCATCTTCCAGCGTACGGGCAAGGTTGCGCGAATGCAGACCAAGCTTTGTCATAAACCGGCTTAAAGGTTTCACCGGAAAGCAGGATACTCAAATATTGCTCGCCAATCAGGAAGTTGACACCGACCGATGTCATGGCCACGCTGAAAGTAGCGCGTCCGGCATTGGTCAGGAACGCACGAATGGCTTCCAACAAAGACGGAATCACACCGATGCTGAAACAACAGGCCGCCCAAGCTCATGCCGAGTATCACGATGGTTTGCGTAAAGAACATGCTTTCCAAGCCGCCGCGAGAAATCAAAGCGGGCAATGTCTTTAAATGCTTCGCCTTCGAGTTTGTATCCGCTGTAAAACCACGCGCCCAGCTGTTTCAAATCAGGCGTACTGTGGAAGTAAGTCACAATCAGCGCCACTACAACGGTAAACAACATAGCCACAATGGCATTCACGCGCATCAGGGCGAGGACAACCAGCAAGGCAAACGGAATCAACGAATAGGCATGCACCAAACCGGTTGCTTCCAATTGTGCGCGAAAAGCTTCGACGCTGTTCATGTCATGCGCGGCAACATTGGGCAAGAGCCACAACATCAACGCCGCACTGATCAACCACGCTGGCACAGTGGTGTACATCATGTTTTTGATGTGCTCGAACAAATCAATGCCGACAATCGAAGCGGAAATACCGGTCGTATCGGAAAGCGGCGACATTTTATCGCCAAAGAACGCACCCGACACAATCGCACCTGCCGTCATCGCCATATCGGCATGAAATGCAGCCGCCATACCCATAAATGCCACGCCGACAGTCGCACAAGTCGTCAAACTACTGCCGATGGAAATGCCGATGATCGAGCAGAGCGCAAACGCCGAGAAATAAAAATAAGTCGGCGAAATCAATCCGAAACCGTAATACATCAGCGTCGGAATCGCACCGCTCATCATCAGTGCACTGACCATCAGGCCGATAAAGAAAAACAGATAAATCGCGCCCATGCCCTGCCCGACCGCACCGATCATACCGTTTTGCATATCTTGATATTTCAAGCCGCGCATCAAACCGTACAACAGCAAGACCACAATCGCCGTCACAATCGACATATGAGGCAGCCATTCAAGCGAAATAATCGTGTAACCCATTGCCGCCACCAAAGCCAAGGCCACAGCGATGGCCTCAAAGCGCGGCATATTAAGTAAGGATTTGAAAGCAAACATTGTTCTTTGCCTTTTTAATAAGTATTTAACAGATTTTAGCATAACAGGCCGTCTGAAACCCGATTTCTCAGACGGCCTGCCTGTTATTTTATAAAAACAGCTCCAGCAAAACTGCGACACTTTCTTTAAAATATATTAAATTATTAACATTAAATACTTTTAAATTAAAATAAATGAAATTTTATTGCTTTTTAAAACATCCATCATGCAAAAATGCCACCACTTGCTCGACCGTTTTACGGTTAAACAGCATACCGCTATGGCTGACAGGTAAAACGACATGATCGCGCATATTCGGACAATGCGTTTCGCTGACCAAAACCGTACCATCATGTTCGCCATGCAAACCTAAAACACGGCCCAGCCCATACGGTTTATTGCCGGCAATACTGCCCAACTCAACGCCCTCTGGGCAATTCAGGCATACTACCGTCCAATGCGCCTTTATACGAGCCGCCCAATACCGGCTTTTGCAAACCCATATTGAACACACGTTGCGCGGCACGGCTGCCTTGGTGCGGCGTACCCATGGTAACGATACGGCCGCTGACTTTATCCGGATATGCAGCCGCAAAATTGCGTAAGACCAACCCGCCCAAACTATGACCGACAAAGTGCAGCGTTTCATCAGCATGGTTCTCATCAATCCATCGCGCCAAATCTTCAACATGTCGGTTCATCGAATGCAAAACACTGCAATAATCGAACAGCGCAACTTCAAAACCTTCTTGTTCCAGCAAATACGCCAGCGGTTTCATTACCCATGAATGCATGTGCAAGCCATGCAGCAAAATGATTTTGGCCATTTTTTCCTCCTGTCATTTAAATCATTATGCCACAAAGTAAAAAGGCCGTCTGAAATCCCCATAAGGTTTCAGACGGCCTTTTATCATGATGAATTATTCGTCAGCTTTGTAGCCTTTTATAGCAAAGAAGACGATATAGACGTAACAAATCGCTGATACAACGAAAGAAATCATCAGACCGTAAGTATCCGCTGCCCAACCTTGTACCACAGGCACAACCGCACCGCCGACAATCGCAGTACACAATACGCCGGAAGCGCTGCTGGTGAATCGGCCCAGGCCTTTGGTTGCCAAAGAGAAAATCGTTGGGAACATGATGGAATTGAAGAAGCCGATGGCCAACAATGCCCACATCGCAATATCAGCACTGGCTTTACCTGCCAACATAGCAATACCCAACAGAGCAACAGCAGCGGTAGCATTGAATGCCAAATAGCGGTTAGGCGCAATTTTTGCCATGATGGCAGAGCCTAAGAAGCGGCCAACCATTGCGCCGCCCCAGTAGAACGACAGATATTTTGCGGCAGACGAGTGGTCCATACCTTTCAGGTAACCCAACACGCTGACCAACAAAGAACCGATAGATACTTCTGCACCAACGTAACAGAAAATACCGGCCGCACCAAAAACCAAATGACGGTATTGCCATACGCTGTGTTTGCCATCATGGTTGTGTTCGCTCTCTTCTTCAGCAATTTTGTTTGCATCAGGCAGACGAATCATTTTGACGAACACAGCCAAAATAATCAGCAAACCGGCCAAACCCTAAATATGGAATTTGAACAGAAGAAATTTGCTCGGCTTTGCTGACAGTTTGTGTCGCATCAGCCAAATCAGGAATGCGCCGATTTGCGGAGCAATGGTCGTACCCAAAGAGTTGAATGCCTGAACCAAAGTCAGTGTTGCAGATTCTTTACCTGGTTTGGACAGCAAAGTCACATAAGGGTTACCCGCCACTTGCAACAGCGTTACACCTGAAGCCAAAATGAACAGCGCACCCAAGAAAGTAGGATAAGAATGGCTGCCGGCGGCAGGATAGAACAACAGACAGCCGATGGCAGTCAATACGAAACCTCCAATTACACCGTTTTTATAGCCGATTTTGCCGACCAAATAACCCATAGGAATCGACATAATCGCGTAAGCGGTAAAGAAGCAGAACTGAATCAGCATCGCCTGAACATAAGTCAGCTCGAAAATATCTTTCAGATGCGGAATCAAAATATCGTTCATGCAGGTAATGAAACCCATCATGAAGAAGAGTGTGGTCAAGACGACCAGCGCAGGAGTATGATTTTGTTGTGAATGCGCAGACATGATTTGCCTTTCGTTTTGTTAAGACTCGCTGGGAAAATGAGCCTAAATCAGTTTATTAAACTTAACACCCATTAACAGCCGTCCGTATCATACTGATAATCCGTCACTTTGAAAACTATTTTCTAACAGCCGACTACATTACTCTTTAGACGTTTTAATTTTAAAAAATTCAATAATATTGGATTTATCTTTTGATATATTAAAAAATAAAGGCATAATCCTCTTATTGAACCTGTTATTTCTTTTTTACAATATCACTTGATGCAACTCAAAACATGCCCCTTCTTTACGCTTACCTTGCCCTGATTGCTTCTGCCTTCACTTCGGCCACACTACTTCCGGGTACATCCGAGGCGGCATACGCCGCATTTGTGTACCAATATCCGCAACATGCCCTCGGCGCATGTTTGTGTGCCGGTTTGGCGAATGGCTTGGGCAGTATGGTTTCGTATTACATGGGCAGAATGTTTCCGGCCAAGAAAAGGCCGTCTGAAAAAGTATTGGCGCGTATACAAAGATGGGGGATTTGGCCGCTGTTGTTTGCATGGCTGCCGATTATCGGCGATGCCCTCCCCCTTGCTGCAGGCTGGCTCAGGCTCAATGCTTTGCATTGCGCCATCATTCTGATTGCAGGTAAACTGCTGCGCTATGCCATGATTTATTGGGGAATGAACGCAGTTGCCGGATAAGCCACCACAACTAAAAATAAAGGCCGTCTGAATGGTTCAGACGGCCTTTGCCTTTAATTCGACAATTACAAGACTTTCACAATGCTTTCGCACAGGTAGTCGATATTGTCATCGGTAATGCCTGCAACATTAATGCGGCCGGAGCGGACGGCATAAATGGCAAACTCATTTTTCAAACGGTCGACTTGTTCGGGAGTCAAACCGCTGAAAGAGAACATACCGTTTTGTTCGATAATGAAATCAAAGTCTTGGGTTGCACCTTTTGCTTTGAGCAACTCGACAAATTTTTGGCGCATGGCTTTGATGCGGCCGCGCATTTCGTCGAGTTCAGCAATCCATTGTGCTTTCAAATCATCATTTTTCAACACCAACGCAATGGTGTTCGCACCGTGTGAAGCCGGGTTGGAATACAAGGTACGGATGATGGTTTTGACTTGGCTGTGGGCGCGTGCTGCTGTTTCTTCATCTTCGGCCACCAAAGTGAATGCGCCGACGCGTTCGTTGTACATACCGAAGTTTTTGGAATAAGAGCTGGCAATCAGCAATTCTGTATTGTGTTTCAAGAACACGCGCAAGCCGTAGGCATCTTCTTCCAAACCATTGCCGAAGCCTTGGTAGGCAAAGTCAAACAGTGGCAACCAGCCTTTTTCGGCAGAAAGTTTTGCCAAAGTTTCCCATTGTTCGGGCGTAGGGTCGATGCCGGTAGGGTTGTGGCAGCAGCCGTGCAGCAGGACGATGTCGCCTTTTTGCGCTTGGCTCAAGTCTTCAATCATGCCGTCCCAATCCAAACCGTGTTTGGCGGCATCATAGTAGCGATAAGGTTTATCTTGAATGCCGACCGCTTTGGCGATGGCGTTGTGGTTAGGCCAAGTCGGATTGGAAATCCAGATGGTTTGCGCGTTCAACTGACGTTTGACAAACTCGGCCGCAATACGCAATGCGCCTGTACCGCCAAGGCTTTGCGCTGTTTTGGCGCGACGGCTGGCGATGATTTCGTGGTCTTTGCCAAACAGCAGAATTTGGGTTTGCTCGTTGTAGTCGGCAACACCGTCGATGGTCAGGTAGTTTTTGGTTGTTTCGCTTTCCAACAGGCGTTTTTCAGCCTCTTTGACGGCTTTGACAATAGGCGTCGCGCCGGATGCATCTTTGTACACGCCGATACCGAGATTGACTTTCTCCGGACGGGTTTCGGCTTTAAACGCCTCGCCCAAACCTAAAATCGGATCAGCAGGAGCAGCTTCGATATGCTTGAAGAACATGATTTTTCTCTTTACAAGTAGTAAAACGGTTGAAAAAATACAAACTTAGTACGATTTTACGCCGTTTCAGGCCGTCTGAAAACGGATTATTACGGGGTTTCAACGCAAGATTGCCAACAAATCCAAAGGCGTGGCAATACGGAAATCGGCAAGCCAGTTTTCGGTTTGGTCTTCGGCAGAAATATAGCCCCAATCGGCCAGCACGGTTTCCATGCCTGCATTTTTGCCTGCCTGCATATCGCGCTCGGCATCGCCGACATAAAAACATCGCTGCGCCTCAACGCCAATCTGTTCGCACGCATAAAACATAGGCTTCACGCTGGGCTTGGGTTCATCGCAAGTATCGCCGCTGACAATGACGGCGGGAGGCACGGTAAACCCGAGCTTAGGCACGAGGACATCGGTAAAACGCATAGGCTTGTTGGTGATAATGCCCCATTGGATACCGCGTTGAACTAAAGGCTTCCAACATTTCGTTTACGCCGTCGAAACAAGATGGTTTGGTCGGCATAGCAGCGGCTGTATTCGTCCAAAAACTCTTTGCGCCATTGCATATAGTCCGGATGATCGGGCGTAATGCCTGCACCCAAGTTTGAGCAAACCGCTCGCACCATGGCTGGCCTGCGGACGGATTTCATCCATGCTTTTTTCCGGCAAACCGTGTCGGCACAATACCGTGTTGAGCGCACCACCCAAATCAAGTGCGGTATCGGCAAGCGTGCCGTCAAGGTCGAATAATACGGCTTGGGTCATAAGTGTTCCTTTGATGATTTTAGAAGGCCGTCTGAACAATCCAACAAGTTTCAGACGGCCTGAATATGGTTAATGGTGATGATGTTCGTGCATTTCCTGCGAACACAAAACTTCATCTTTATGCGGATGCTGTTCGCTTTCAATCTGAATCGTACAATGCCCGATGTTGTGATGCGCCAATTCATGTTCGATGCGGTAGGCGATTTGTTCGGACTCTGCAACCGTCATGTTGCCATCTACAACAATATGGCAGGACAAAACGTGGATATTGCTGGTAATCGTCCAAACATGCAAGTCGTGAACGGATTTTACGCCCTCCGTATTGCGGATAACGCTGAGCAACTCATCGGTATGGATGTTTTCCGGCGCGCCTTCCATCAAAATGTGCAAAGTCTGTTTAAACAGCTTCCAGCCGCTGCGCCCTACCAAAGCCGCCACCAATACGCTGGCAACCGTATCCGCCCATTGCCAGCCATACGCCATCATCAGTACCGCTGCGACAATCGCCCCTATCGAGCCGAATAAATCGCTGATTACATGCAGATACGCGCCGCGCATATTGACGTTTTCTTCAGTATCACCATTTTTCAACATATATACAGCGACACCGATGTTGACCAGCAAACCGATGATACTGACCACCAACATGCCGCCCGTCAAAATTTCCGGCGGATAAAACAATCGTTTGACTGCTTCATAAAAAATCATCGCCGCAATCAACACCAGCGACAATCCGTTAAACATCGCTGTCAAAATTTCAAAACGCTTGTAACCGAATGTCTTTTGCAGCGTGGTCTGTTTCTCGCCCAGTTTGAATGCCCACAATGCCACGCCCAACGAAAACGCATCGCTGAACATATGCCCCGCATCGGAAAGCAGAGCCAAAGAGTTGGTCAGCCAGCCGCCTACCGCCTCAACCAGCATAAATCCGGCAATAACGAAAAATGAAATACGCAATACCTGCTTATTGGCGGTATGCGTATGCGCGTGCGAATGATCGTGATGATGTGCCATGATGATTTTACCGTTTCAGACGGCCTTTTTATCCTGTTTCAAACTTTTCTCAAAATCTTCCAACATATCCAGCTCAAAACGGCTGAATCCAGCACGTTCTCGCGCTTCGATATTGACGTAGCCGCGAAAGATAAACATATCGTAACGCGCAATCAGGCTGCGGAACAAGGCAACCGGTTCCAAACCGCGCTCACGGCAAAGATGCTGATACCAATGATTGCCGATGGCGACATGCCCCACTTCATCGCGATAAATAATATCCAGTACATCGCAGGTTTCCACATCGCCACGTTGCGCCACTTTTGCACGAATACCCGGCGTGACATCCAAACCGCGCGCTTCCAACACCCGCGGCACCAAAGCCATGCGCAACAAGGGATCGTAAGCAGTTTTATACGCCATATCCCACAAATGCCCGTGCGCTTCAAAATCGCCGTAATCGTAGCCCTAAGCTGTTCAGACGGCCACGCATCAAGCCGAAGTGAAACACTTCTTCTTTTCGCCACCCTTACCCAATCGCGCACAAACTGAAACGGCATATTGCGAAAACGATACGCCGCATCCAAAGCCAGATTAATCGCATTAAATTCAATGTGCGCAATCGCATGCAACATGGCCGCATAGCCTTCGACCGTATTCATCTTGCGCGGCGTAACTTCCGAAGGCGCAACCAAACGCGGACGCAACGGATGTCCGGCAAAACGGCAATCCACAGGTTTCGACTCATCAACCGTCAAACCTTCCGTCTCGCCCAACTGCGCAAACAAGGCCTGCGTCAATCTTCCCTTTTCATCCGGATTGTCCGACAGCAAAGCCTGTTCCAATAAAGGATAAGGATTCAGATACATACAAAACCATTGTTTTAAAAAGATAAATATTATAACCGTTTTAAAAAGCAAACAGAAAGACTATAATTTCACGCTTTCCGTAAAATGACATTAAATACCACACCAAACCCTTGTGTGCTTCATTAAAAAAACGTCAAAACCAAATGCAGGCCGTCTGAAGAAATGAAATTATTTCAGTCACTTGATTGGATTTTTCATATTTACACAAATTAAACCCTCCATTCAGCCCCTTGCCTGTTACACCATAACGTCTATACTGAACCCATCTCTCCGAACAAGGAACCAAAACATGAAAACTACCCGACTGTTCACCCTGACCGCTGCCGCTCTGCTTTCTTCAGCCATCGGCTTTGCACAAGCCGGCGCAGTGGACGCCCTGAAAAAATTCAATAATGATGCTGACGGTATCAGCGGCAACTTCAGCCAAACCGTTCACAGCAAAAAGAAAACCCAAACCACACACGGTACATTCAAAATCCTGCGCCCGGGCTTGTTCAAATGGGAATACACCAAACCTTACAAACAAACCATCGTTGGCGACGGCAAAACCATTTGGCTCTATGACGTAGACTTAGCTCAAGTAACCAAATCCTCACAAGACCAAACCATCGGCGACAGCCCTGCCGCCATCCTCTCCAATAAAACGGCATTGGACAGCAGCTACACGCTGAAAGAAGACGGTTCTGCCAACGGTATCGACTACGTTTTGGCTACGCCTAAGAAAAACAACGCCGGCTACCAATACATCCGCATCGGCTTCAAAGGCGACAACCTCGCCGCCATGCAGTTGAAAGACAGCTTCGGCAACCAAACCAGCATCAGCTTCAGCGGCTTGAACACCAAGCCTAACCTTTCCAGCGGTATGTTCAAATTCACGCCTCCTAAAGGCGTTGATGTCTTGAGCAACTAAGCTTCTAATGAAACACAAAGGCCGTCTGAACAACAGACGGCCTTTTATTTAGTTCAATTCAAACATCAAACACGCTGTTACTTTTGACCTTGAATGGCAGCGGCAATTTTTTCTGCGCCTTTTTTCGCCCAGTCTGCCTGCTTGGCTTCCACCATCACGCGCACGACAGGCTCGGTACCGGATGCACGCAAGACCACGCGGCCTTTGCCTTCGAGTTCTTTTTCCACTTCAGCCAAAGCCTCTTTGGAAGCGTCCTGCCAGTTTTGGCCTTTTTTGATGCGGACGTTAATCATGGTTTGCGGATACGGCTGCCAATCGGCGCAAACGGTGGCAAGGTCTTGATTCAAGGTTTGCAATGCAGCCAAGACTTGCAGAGCGGAAATGATGCCGTCGCCGGTATTGTGTTTGTCCATGCACAAAATATGACCGCTGGCTTCACCGCCAATCAGCCAATCGCGTTGGTGGAGCTGTTCCAATACATAGCGGTCGCCCACTTTGGCGCGGCAGAAATCAACGCCCTGCTCTTTCAAAGCAATTTCCATCGCCATATTGGTCATTACTGTACCCACCACGCCGCCGATCTCCACACCTTCGTGCGCGCGTGCTTTGGCAATCACATAAATCAGGCTGTCGCCGTCATACACTTTGCCATTGCGATCAACCATCATCAAACGGTCGCCATCGCCATCCAAGGCAATGCCGTAATCGGCTTCATTTTGCAACACAGCCGCTTGCAAAGCTTTCGGATGGGTCGCACCACATTTCTCATTGATGTTGTAGCCGTTTGGCTCATCACCGATGCTGACCACTTGCGCGCCCAATTCGTGAAATACTTTAGGCGCAACCGCATAGCCCGCACCATTCGCGGTATCGACCACCAATTTCAGACCGCGCAAGTCCAAATGGCTTGGGAAAGTGGATTTACAGAATTCGATGTAGCGGTCATCCGCACCATTAATCCGGCGCGCGCGGCCCAAACGGCTGGACGGCTGGGTTTTCATTTCTTCATCGATTTTGGCTTCGATTTCCAACTCGATTTCATCGCTCAACTTCACACCGCCTTCGGCAAAGAATTTAATGCCGTTGTCGGAATAAACGTTATGGGAAGCAGAAATCATCACACCGGCAGACAAACGCAAAGCGCGGGTCAGATACGCTACGCCCGGGGTTGGCAGAGGGCCGGTTTGAATAACATTGACACCGGCGGCAGTAAAGCCGGCAATCAGCGCGGCTTCCAGCATATAGCCTGAAATACGCGTGTCTTTACCGATTAAGACGGTCGGTTTAATTTCGCCTTCGTGCTGTACCAAAACCTGACCCGCCGCATAACCCAATTTCAAGACAAAATCAGGATTGATAGGGAATTGACCGACTTCGCCGCGCACACCGTCAGTACCGAAATATTTTTTTGCCATGAGATAACTCCGTGATTGTTTTGTCGTATGTGAATATGGTTGAACTTCTTTAAAAAATATTGTGTTTGAAGGCCGTCTGAATCTTTCAGACAAACCACAATCTACTACTTCCGTATTATAGCAAGATCAGGCCTTCCTGCACGAAAAAAGCGCATCCTATACAGAATGCGCTTTCTATTCGAGATTCAAAATCAAATCTTAGAATTTAGCACCAGATTGATTAGCCATGTAATCAACTGCAGCTTTTCACTTCATCGTCGCTCAGGCTGCCGTTACCGCCTTTGGCAGGCATTGCGTTAAAGCCTTCGATTGCATGTTTGTGCAGGGTGTCTTTACCTTGTTTGATACGAGGAGCCCAGTCTTCTTTTTTACCTACATGAGGAACACCGGGAACGGCACCGCCGTGACATGCTTGACAGCTGGCTTCGTAAACTTTTTTACCGTCTGCACCGCCGGCAGCTGCGCCTTTGTCTTCAGCTTTGGCAGCATCTGCTTTAGGAGCATCGGCAGGAGCTGCACCCTCAGCAGCAGGAGCTGAAGCAGCTTCGCCGGAAGCAGCGGCATCGGCAGGAGCCGCAGCATCAGGATCAGGGAAAGTACCGCCGGCTTTGTTGGCCATATAAGTAATTACGCGTTTCAATTCTTGGTCGGTCAAATCAGCCGCACCACCTTTGGCAGGCATTGCGTTGAAACCGTTCAAAGCGTGTTGGAACAAGGTATCAAAGCCTTGGGCGATACGAGGAGCCCAATCGCCTTTGTTTTCAAATTTAGGCGCGTTAGGAACGATACTGTCCGCTGCGTGACATTGGATACAGATTTTGTTGAAAATCTGGTCGCCTTGACGTTCGCCGACTGGAATACCGTCGCCCAGTTTGAGTTGGCCGACTGGCTGGATACGGGTTTGAGTCGCAGCTTCGGTTGTTTCGGCAACATCGCCGAATGAACCGCTTCCCGCCAATTTGATCAGGAAGAAAATCACTGCAATAACAATAACGATACCGCTCACAAGGGTGAACAATGCAGAGCCTTGGGCTTTGTGGTCGCGGAGTTGTTTCATTTGGTAGGCCTCGCCGTTAGGTTAGGTTGTGCTGTAAGTTATAGTTTATGTGTTAAACGCAGTTAACAATATTTTGCTGGATTATACTGAATTCGCAAAGGCTTTCCAATCCATCTTGAGAAAAAGATACGCAAAAATCCTCAAAAAGGCCATCTGAAATCTATAAGCCTTTGTAGTTAATTGATTATTCCAGCCATGCAAAAAAGTGACCGCCAATGCCACTTTCAGACACTTTCAAGATAAACTTTGCCAATAAAGCCAATATGCGTTAACCTTACGGCTTCCGCACCCATAGCTCAGTTGGAAGAGTGTCAGTTTCCGAAGCTGGAGGTCACAGGTTCGATCCCTGTTGGGTGCGCCAATTATAAATAGGCCGTCTGAAAGATGAAAAATTTTTTTCAGACGGCCTTTTGATTTACTTCAAATAAAACTACATTCAATTTCAGATTGAACGGCTATTGCAACACTTTGGCAAATGCCTCGGCCACATAATCGATATTTCGATGCATTCAAACCGGCCACACATATCCTGCCCGAATCCAGCAGATAAACGGCAAACTCGTCACGCAGGCGGTGTACCTGCTCTACGGTCAGTCCTGTATAGCTGAACATACCGCGCTGTTTGATGAAATAGCTGAAATCGCGATTGGGGATTTTTGGCCGTCAAAACATCATAAAGCTTCTGACGCATGGCACGGATGCGGTCGCGCATGGCGTAAACCTCGTTTCTCCCACAAAGCGCGCAAATCATCGCTGTTCATCACATCAGACGCAATATATGCACCATGCGCGGCAGGGCTGGAATAAATGCGGCGGACGGTAAATTTCAACTGTCCGAACACCAGCTCTGCTTCTTCCTTATTGGGACACACTACGCTCAAACCGCCGACGCGCTCGCCGTACAGCGACAGATTTTTCGAGAAAGAGTTGCTGACAAACAAAGGCAGACCCATTTCGACGGCTTTACGGATTGCATAGGCATCGCTGTCCAAATCCTCGCCGAAACCTTGATAGGCAATATCCATAAACGGAATCAGCTTGTGCGTTTTGATGATGTCCAACACCTCATCCCATTGCGCTTGCGACATATCTACGCCGGTCGGGTTTTGACAGCATGGATGCAAAATCAAGACGCTGTTTTCCGGCAATGTTTTGAAAAACGCAGTCATTTCTTCAAATTTCACGCCGACAGTTTCAGGGTTGTAATAAGGATACGTCCCCACTTCAAAACCGGCGCCTTCAAAAATGCCTTTATGGTTATCCCAAGTCGGATCGCTGACATAGGCTTTTGCATCAGGGAACCACCGGTGCAAAAAGTCGGCACCGACTTTCAACGCCCCCGAGCCGCCTAAAGTCTGTACGGTCGCAACGCACCCTTCTGCCAATGCCGGATTATCCTTACCAAACAACAAACGCTGAACGGCACTCCGATAAGTGTCCAAACCTTCCATCGGCAGATAAGGAGAGGGGCGCGGTACGGCCGCACGCCCTGCTTCTGCCAGGCAGACAGATTCCAAAACCGGCATTTTGCCTTCGTCATCAAAATAAATACCTATGCTCAAATTGACTTTTTCAGGATGCTCGTCGCGTTTGAAGGTTTCAACCAAACTCAAAATCGGGTCGCCCGGATAATACTCGACATGACGGTACATGGTGCTTCCTTTGTTTTCAGACAGAATTGATGAAGATTGTGGCACTAAAAGGCCTTATTTGCAAAATCAGGCCGTCTGAAAAATTCAGACGGCCTGATTATTTTTAAACGCTACCAATCTACTCGTTTCAAATCGTTTTGTGCCAATACATCCGCATGCTCGCTGCGGCTTTGATATTCCCTGTCCTGCAAAATGCGGCGGGCGACATAATTCAAATGCAGTTTGGCCGCTTCCGCCGCCTCGGCCGGTTTGGCCTGGGCAATGGCTTCAAAAATAGCGCGGTGCTGGGCAATCAGCGTCGGGCGCGGGTCTTCGGTTTGATGGATATAGATAATACCGCTGCGTGTTTGCTGATAAAGCATTTTGAGCAGGCTGCTGGAAAGGTGGCTGAACAGGATATTGTGTGCGGCATCGGCAATGGTTTGATGGAAGCTGACGTCTGCTTCGGCTTGATGCTCCAAATTTCCGCTTTCGCAGGCCGTCTCGAACTTCTGCCGCCAGAAGTCAATGCGTTTCAAATCGGCATCAGTCCGTCTTTCGGCGGCCAGAGCCGCCATACAGCCTTCAACGTGGCAACTGAAATCGAATACGTCTGTTTCCCAATTGGTATGTTTGCCGAGTAACTCCTGCCAGCTTTGCTAAAAAATCCTGCTGCGGCTTGACGGAAACGTAATAGCCATCGCCCTGCCGCGCTTCCAAAACCTGCTTGGCAATCAAGATATTCAATGCCACCCTGACCGACGGACGCGATACGCCGAATTCTTCCGCAAGCGTACGTTCGGGAGGCAATTTACTGCCTTCTTCATAAATGCCGGTAGCGATACGTTCTTCCAAAACGGCTAAAACCTGATCGCTGATTTTTTGCGGACGAACCAATTTCGTCATGTTGTATTCCTGATGATTGAAGGACAGTTTTATTCAGACGGCCATAAATTGGATTGACCAATTGGCCGCCCATTCTAATCAATCCCCTATTTTTCCGTCAAGAAATGTTATCAAATCGCAACATTAATAGAAAATCATAAGCAAATGACGCTTTCTATACCAAATATCTTCTTGCTTTCAGTTAAATAATTAAATTAATGAAATTCCCAATAATCAAGTTTAAACCCATATTGGCATTTTTCATTAACTGCTTAAGAAGAATCAAATTTTACCATCACTGGTATAACCAAATCACGAACCAGCAAAACATGCAAATAAAATGATAAATATTGATATAAGTTAAAAACAGTATGTTTTAATTTTATTAAACTTTATATATACTGCTTAAGTATTACTCAACATGACACTTAATAATAGAGAGAAACTACATGAAATACCCACCATTACTTATCTTGCCTATCGTCCTAGCCGTATCCCAAGCATGGGCAGACACTGACCCTGTACCTGAAGAAACAGTCACCCTTTCCCCTGTCACCGTTACCGGCACACAACAAGAAAAAGCCAACCGCGTTACTTTCAACCCCAAAGCTGCTTTGCAACCCCTCCCTGCCGGTGACGGGGCAGACCTTTTACAATCCGTGCCTAATATGAGCATCATCCGCAAAGGCGGCAGCTCGGGCGATCCGCTGTTCCGTGGCTTGGGCGGCTCACGCCTCTCCGTCAATGCCGACGACCAGTTTATTTATGGCGGTTGCGGTATGCGTATGGACCCCCCGACTGCCTATATCCACCCAAATTCATTTGATCAAGTCGTGGTCACCAAAGGCCCGCAAACCGTTACCCAAGGTATGGGTTTGGTCAGCGGCTCGGTGCAATTTATCCGTAAAGATCCTGATTTCACTGAAAAACCTTACAACATTAACGCCACCCTGACCGCAGGCAGCAACGACCGCCTTGACGGCTCGCTGGAAGCCGAGTTCGGCGGCAAATACGGCTATGTCCGTACCAATATCTCCCATAACGAAGCCGACGATTACAAAGACGGCGACGGCAACCGCATTCATTCCAACTTCAAACGCGACAGCCAAATGTTGCAACTGGGTGTTACCCCGACAGAAAACACCACCATTGCCGGTACATACGAGCGCAGCAGGGCCAAGGTTGCCTACGCCGACCGCATGATGGACGGCAGCAAATTTGACCGTGATGCGTGGAATATCCGTTTTACCCAACGCAACCTTACCCCATGGTTCAGCGAGTTGGAACTGCGCTACGGTAAAAGCGAAATCGACCACGTGATGGACACATACAGCCTGCGTACCATCTACAATCCTGCCGGCAAGCAGATTAAAAATGCCAACAACCCCAAACGCAATACTGATACAGGCCGTCTGAAAGCCACTTTCGACTGGGACAAGCTCAACCTGCAAACCGGTTTGGACTATCTGGACGACGTCCACGTCGCACGCATGGAGCGTGGCGGCGACGGCTACAGCCACAAGCCTTACATGCCCAACCAAAGTTTCAAACAATGGGGTATTTTCACCGAAGCCGCTTGGCAGCAAACCGACAATCAACGCTGGGTAGCAGGTTTGCGCCATGACCAAGTCAAAGCGCATTACGATACCGCGCGCGTGACCGACCCCGTTTTAAAACATCAAAAATTCAATTTGAACTCAGGCTTCCTGCGTTGGGAAAGAAATACGGACAACGGCCTGAAATACTATGCCGGCTTCGGTATTGCCGAACGCGCACCTGACTACTGGGAACGCCTGCGCTCTGAAAACAAAGCCATCCGCGCAGAGCAAAACCGCCAAATCGATGCGGGCATCATCTGGAAACGTCCTAACCTCCACGCGTCTGTATCTGTATTCGGCAGCGACATCAAAGACTTCATCATGATGGAGCGCCAAGGCATGAATTTCGGCGTGCGCAACATCAACGCTTCCCGCTTTGGCGGCGAAGCTGAAGTCAAATGGACATTTGCGCCTAACTGGGAAGTCGGCACCAGCCTCGCCTACACCCACGGCAAAAACCGTACCGACGGCAAACCTTTGGCACAAACACCGCCGCTCGAGTGGAACAACACCCTCGCCTTTGACAACGGCAAATTCAGCGCGGGCGCATTATGGCGCGTCGTAGCCAAACAAAACCGTTACAGCAAAGGCCAAGGCAATATCGTCGGCCAAGACATTGGCGCTTCTTCGGGCTTTGGCGTACTCTCGCTCAACGCCGGTTGGAAATTCAGCAAATACGCCACATTGCAAGGCGGCGTGGACAACGTGTTCAACAAAACCTATGCTGAATTCGTCAGCCGCGGTGGCGACCCGTCTGCCGGTACTCAAACCATGCGCGTGAACGAACCCGGCCGCACTGCATGGCTGAGACTGCAAGCGAAGTTCTAATCAGCCTCGCGTATATAAAAAGGCCGTCTGAAAAATTTTTCAGACGGCCTTAATATTTTTCTAATGATAGTTTTTAAACAAACAGTCCGGCGAAGCAATGCAACGCCGGACTGTTTGTTCACTATCGGATTAAATCAAACCCAAAGAGTTGATGAACACCACAATAATCGCAATCGGCGCAAGATAGCGAAGCGCACCCAACCACAGGTAAAGCAGCTGTTTCGGAATGGTACTGCCCATGCCCGCATCGCGCAGGACAGACTGTTTGTCCTGAACCCATGACGTAAACACGGCAACGCTCAATGCGCCAATCGGCATGATGACGGCGGAAATAATGAAGTCCCACAAGTCAAAAAAATGGTTTTTGCCGAAAATTTTAAACTCGCTCCCATACGCCGAAAGACAGTGCTGAAGGGATACCGACTATGAAAATCGCAATGCCGGTTACCCAAGCGTGGCTGCTGCGTTTTTTTCTCGTCTTGGCGGATGGTTGCCGCAATAACGGTTTCCAGCATGGAAAACGCGGAAGTCAGCGTTGCAAAGACAACCAACAGCATAAACACGGCAAACAAATATGTACCCATCGGCATTTTCATGAATACTGCAGGCAACACAATAAAAATCAAACCAGGGCCTTGGCCGGGTTCAAAACCGAAGGCAAATACCGCAGGGAAAATCACCAAACCGGCCAGCAGCGACACAAACAGGTTCATCCACATAATCATGTGGCCGGAGCGGAACATATCCTGATCCTTACCCAAATACGAAGCATAGGTAATCATCGCAGACACGCCGATACTCAAGGCAAAAAACGCCTGCCCCAAAGCAGTCAGCATCGTACCGGGCTTCAAATACGACCAATCCGGTTTCAACAAGAATGCCACGCCGTCCATTGCGCCGGGTAAGGTCAACGAACGGATAGCCAATGCAATAAAGAGGATAAACAAACCCGGCATCAACACGCGGTTTGCCTTTTCAATGCCGTCTGAAACGCCGCCTTTGACCACCCAAATGGTAATCAGCATGAACAAGCCTTGGTAAAACAGCGAGCCAAACGGTGAAGAAATCGTATTTTCAAACAGTGCCTTAAAGTCTGCGCCAACGTGAATTTCGCCGGTAAAACTGTGTACCACATAGTTCAATACCCAGCCGCCGACCACGCTATAAAACGACAGCAAAATAAAACAAGCGGCCACGCCCATGCGGCCGACCCACGGCCACTGCGAACCGGGGCGCAATACTTTGAAAGAGTCGATGGCGTTTTTACCGCCCGTGCGGCCGATGTAAAACTCGGCCAATTGAACCGGTAAAGCCACCAAAATCGTAAAAATCAAAAACAAAAGAAAGAATACGGCGCCACCGTTTGTACCGGCTGTATAAGGGAATTTCCAAATTGCACCCAAACCGATGGCCGAGCCTGCCGCAGCAAGCACAAAGCCGATTTTGGATGACCAAGACGAATGGTTGCTCATGATGTAATATTAAGAAACGTGAAGATGCCGAATTGTAACAGGGTGAAGTCAAGCCGTGAGTGGCTGACGGACAGCCGATAAGCAATTCGCACGGATGGTGCGTACTTACCAAGCAAATTAGCATGAATTTTTGATAATTAAACTTTTAATAGCACAAATTTTATTTTTATATTTTAAATTTGACGGTTTTATTTTAAAAATAAGCATATAAAAGGCCGTCTGAAACCTTGTTTTTAAGGTTTCAGACGGCCTTTATCCTTTTAAGCCGCTTTATTTTTTCATGGCATCGGTCAAAACTTTGACATTGTAGCGGTACATGCCGATGTAGCTGTTGGCCGGTGCGCCACCCAATGCATCAGAATACAAACGTCCGCTGACATTGACGCCGGTTTCTTTGGCAATACGGTCAATCATGCGCGTGTCTTTGATGTTTTCAGTAAAGACGGCTTTAATGCCCTCGCGTTTGATTTGGCGGATGATGGAAGCCACTTGTTTGGCAGACGGTTCGGCTTCGCTGCTCACGCCTTGAGGGGCGATAAATTCAATATTGTAGCGTTTGCCCATGTAAGAGAACGCATCGTGTCCGGTCAAGACTTTACGCTTGGCGGCAGGTACGGCATTAAAGGCAGCCTGCGCATCGCTGTGCAGTTTTTTCAGCTGCATTTGATAGTTGCCCAAACGTTGCTGATAGTAGGTTTTGCCTTCAGGGTCGGCTTGAATCAAAGCATTGGCAACGTTTTTGCGCATAAGTACCCATCAGGACGGGATCGGTCCAAACGTGCGGGTCAAACTCGCCGTGATCGTGATGATGGCCTTCGTGATCGTGGTCATGATGATGGCCGCCCTCTTCTGCTTTTCAAAGCCTGAATGCCTTTGGTCGCTTCGGCGAAAAGGCACTTTGCTCTGTTTGACTGCGCGCTGTACATCGGCGGCTTCAAGCCCAAGCCGTTGAGCAATACCAATTTGGCACTGCGGATTTTTTTGATGTCGCCACTGGTCATGTGGTAGGCATGGCTGTCTTGATTTGCGCCCACCAAGCTTTGAACGGCCACACGGTCGCCGCCAATCTGTTTGGCCACGTCGCCCAAAATGCTGAAGCTGGTCACAACAGGCAGTGGAGCGGCATAAGCGGCACCGGTCAATAATGCGGCAACAATGCCGAGTTTCCAATGTTTCATATTCTCTCCAGTGATATAACGTAACATTAACATCATCATAAGACAGACCGCCTGATTATTCAAGCGGCCGTCTGAAAAATCATGCCGTACGGTGTTTCTTGCGGCGCAGCCATTTTGCCAAAATGCCTCCTTCCCAACCGAACACGACGGAAATCAGGTAAAGCGTGCCGCAGCATAAAATAATCGCCGGACCGGACGGGATTTCGATATGGTAGGAAAACAACAATCCTGCCAAGCCGCAAAGCAAAGCCAATGCGACAGACAAAATCATCAGCCAACCCATGCTTTTCGCCCACAGCCTGGCGGTAATCGCCGGCAACATCATCAAGCCGACCGACATCAGCGTACCCAATGCCTGAAAACCGGCAACCAGATTCATTACGACCAGCACCAAAAACAGCACATGCCAAAAGCCGCCCTTACCGCCGACAGCCTTGAGGAACAAAGGATCTATGCTTTCCAACACCAGCGGGCGGAACATCACAGCCATCAGCAAAATAGTGACACTTGCAGAAACGGCAATCAGCTGCAAAGCCGGAATATCCACCGCCAACACCGAGCCAAACAGCAAATGCAGCAAATCGACGCTGCTGCCGTTTTTGCTGACCAAAACCACGCCGATGGCAAGGCTGCTCAAATAAAATGCGGCAAAGTTCGCGTCTTCTTTCAATGAAGTAAACCGGCTGACCAAACCTGCCAACAAAGCCATTAGCAAACCGGCCGCAAAACCGCCGACGCTCATCGCAGGCAAACTCAAACCGGCAAACATATAGCCAATGGCCGCACCGGGCAAAACCGCATGGCTCAAGGCGTCGCCCACCAAACTCATACGGCGCATTACCAAAAACACACCGACAGGAGCCGCGCTCAATGCCAGGCAGAAAATCGACGCCAAGGCATAGCGCATAAAGTCAAATTCGGCGAACGGCGCGACGACCAAATCATATAAATCCATGTTTTATCGCTTTTTTATTAATCTCTGAAAGCCTTAGGCCGTCTGAAAAACTACTTACTTTCAGACGGCCTTGTCCATTAAACCGCGCACCAATCGGCCGCTTCCTGTTTCTGCATCATTCGGTTGGCCTGTGCCAAAAATTCATCGGTCAACACATTTTCCGTCGCACCGGCAGTCACTTTTTCACGCGCCAAAAGCAGCGTGTTGGCAAAATATGCCCTCACCTGCTCGTAATCATGCAACACGGCAATCACAGCCTGACCGTCCTGATGGCACTGGCGCAAAACTTCCAACAGCGCATAAGTCGTCCGCGCATCCACCGCGTTAAACGGTTCGTCCAGCAGCAAAAATTTGGCATCCTGCACCAGCATCCGCGCGAAACAATACGCGTTGGAACTGACCATTGGACAAAGTGCGCGATTTGGCGCGTGGCAAAATCCTGCATTTCCACGCGTTCCAAAGCCGCCATCACGCGCTTTTTCTGCGCCGCGTTCACGCGTCCCGAAAAAGCCGATTTCATACCACAGCCCCATCGCCGCCAGTTCAAACACCGTCATCGGCTGGCTGCGGTCAATATCCGACTGCTGCGGCAGATAGGCAATGTCCTTGCGCGCCATATTTTCATAGCGCACGCTGCCCGTGTCCGTCTTCTGCAAGCCCATAATGGCTTTGAGCAAAGTCGATTTACCCGCGCCGTTCGGCCCGAAAATCGTCCACATCTTGCCATCTTCAAACACCATATCGACATGGTGCACCACCGGCCTGCGCTGATAGCTGACCGTCAGATTTTCCACCACGATACTCATGGCGATACCGCCCAAAAATATACAGCCCACAACGCCGCCAATGCGACAAGCGCAATCAGCAGCCTTTGCAGCAATCCGGTCAACAATACAGAATTCATAAGCCTAAAACCGCCCTTGCCCGAATACGGACAACAGGCCGTCTGAAAGAAAATTAAAACATTAAAATGATACTGTATAACGTTAACCCTGTAAATTTCTTTCGTTTTCAGACGGCATCGGGCAAAAGGCCGAATATCGGTTACAATCCATTTTTTAGTTGATGATTGTCTATGTCTATTCCGCTCTTAAACAAAACTCAATACCGAAACATCCGCATTTCATGGGAAAAACTGCAACCCCTTCGCACACTGGTCTTATGATCTACGTTGCGCCTGATGATTTAGATTTATTGCCGTCGCCGCCATGTTGCCGAAGATGAAAGTACTTTCCATTGAAACAATGGATGGAACAAAACAAATTCAATTTTGCATCAGCGATGATATAGCGCATTTTTGTGATTAAGCAGGAAATGTGGGCGAGTTGTCAGCTCTTTCAATGGTGTTGGTACAGCCTTGCAAGACTGATAAAGCCGTCTGAAAAATAAAAAACCGGAACATTTCTTGTGCTCCGGTTTTTCCCATTTTCGAACGACCCTATACAGTAAGCCTGCTGGTTAGCTTCAGCACCCCGATAACGAAACGTTTGCCGATGCTGTCTTCAAATTCATAAGCGCCTAATACTGCCCCAAAGGCGTACTGATTTGCGAACCGCTGTTGTACTCATAGGCTTCCTTGAGGTACAAAACAGGTTGCTCTTCAATCAAGTAAAGCGCGGCCGACACTCTGTCTCCTGCGTGTCCGTCGGTAATTTCCCAAAACGCTGACGCAAAGTAATTTCGCGATTGCAGATGAAGCTAATCATGGTGAAGGCATAGCGGTCGCGATAGACGTCGCTCTGACCGGCCATATAACGCGGCTCCACGTTAATCTCGATTTCATTCATAATTGTTTACCCCGTATGGTATTTATTTTATTTCAATCCGGATAATTCCGGCGTGTCCGCCCTATTTTTGCAAAGGGTCGAAACACTTAAAACGCATCACGCAATCCAATAAAACAGGCCTAAGACCATCAAGGTCATCACAGCCGCAATCAAATCATCAAGCATAATGCCTAAACCTCCATGAATCCGCCGGTCAAACCATTTGATCGGCCATGGTTTCAACGCATCAAACAAGCGGAAAATAATAAAAGCCGCCAGCCACCAGCTCCATTTAAACGGAATCAGCGACAGCACCAACAGCATCGCGACAATTTCATCCCAGACGATACCGCCGTAATCCTGAATGCCCAGTTCCCTCTCGGTATAACCGCAAATGCGGATGCCCCAGAAAAACAAGGCGATACACAATAAAAGCAATATCCAGCCGTCTATGCCCAACAGGCACAATACAAAAGCCAGAGGTAATGCTGCCAGCGTTCCGGCCGTACCCGGCGCAACCGGCGACAAGCCGCTGCCGAAACCAAATCCTAAAAAACACAATGGTTTTTGCAACAGCCAAGAAAAAGTAGGTTTACGTTCAGCCAAAATGATCAAATCCTAAAGAAGTCAGTTCCAATACGCCGCCTTCGGCATCCAAAATATTCAGACGGCCTGAGTCAGTAATTTTACCAATTCGGGCGACCGGTACGCCACTTTGTTCCGCTGCCTGACAAACGCGTTCCCTGTCTTCTGGAGCAGCAGTAAAAATCAGTTCGTAATCATCGCCGCCGGCCAATATCGCCGACAACCATTGTTCGCGCGACAAAACGTTTTTCAATTCAGGCAACGACGGCACACAATCGGCAAATATTTCCGCTCCGACAGCAGAGGCTTTCAAAATATGCCCCACATCTTGAGCCAGGCCGTCTGAAACATCTTGCGTGGCATGGGCAAACGGCAACAATGCCTGACCCAATGAAACGCGCGGTTCCGGACGGAGCAATTTATCATCGCAAACCGCCATGATTTCAGACGGCAATTGATAATGCCCCAGATGTTTGTTCAAAGCAGCGGCAGCCAAACCCAACCGACCCGATACCCAAATATCGTCGCCGACTTCGGCCGCATCACGCCGCAGGGCACGCCCTGTCGGAACTTCACCTACTATCGTTACATTAAAGACCAAATCGCCTTTGGTGGTATCGCCACCAATCAACACCGTATCAAAACGCGCGGCCAAAGCAAAAAAACTATCGCAAAAGCGTTTGAGCCAGTCTTGATTCAATTCAGGCAAGGCAGCACTGAGCAACACCCAACGCGGCTTGGCACCCATAGCCGCCATATCGGATAAATTTACTGCAAGCATTTTCCATGCCAAATCTTCGGGCGAAAACATCTTCAAAAAAATGTCTGCCTTTGACCAACATATCAGCGCTAAAACATAAATCAAATCCGTTACTTGGGCGAATAATAGCGGCATCGTCCCCTATGCCCAAAATCAGACCTTCCGATTTTTGTCGCTGCAAATATTGTCTGATAAAGTCAAATTCCGTCATATTTATCCAATATAACTATAACTTAGATTACTATATCTAATTTTGTGCCAGCCTGATGTTTGCCTGCTAAACACGTCAAACATCAAACTTCAACATTATTTAGATATAAAACTCAATAAGTTAAAGGCCGTCTGAAAATACAGATTTCAGACGGCCTCATGTTTTCAAACCACTCTGAGCAGGTATATTTACAGATAGACGATTTCGCCTGTCCGCCCCCTGCTCTCTTGGCTTGCCCACCAAATAAATTGTGGCAGGACATCTTCGTAGTTTTTACGTTCACTTTTCGATTCGCCCGGATGCGATTTAATACGTTGCGGCGAATTGATGGCACCCGGCACCAAAACATTGGCACGCAGGTTGTCAAAACGTTCCCACTCATCTGCAGCCACTTTACACAAATAATTGAGCGCGGCTTTGGAAGCACCGAAACCGCCCCAATAGGCTTGCGGTTTTTCGCCGTGGCTTTCGCCGACAAAAATCACAGAAGCATCTTCGGATTGCTTCAACAATGGGAACAACGCACGAGTCAAGCCCATAGGCGCAACGGTATTGATACGGTATTGGTTGACCCATTCCGATACGGTTTGGAAATCCAATGGCGACAAGGCATAGAAATAGCTGGCGCAATGCACCACGCCATCCAATTTTCCGCCGGTTGCTTCATCAATAGTTTCCGCGAATTGCTTAAACTCTTTCTCCTCCGCGCTCATCAAATCAAAGCAGATGGCAAACGGCTCAGGGCTGCCCGCAGCCACAATGGCATCATATACTTTTTCCAAACGCTTTTGATGACGCGCCACCAAAATGACAGTCGCTCCGGCAGCCGCATAGGCTTGGCAACCTGCTCGCCCAAGCCTTGGGATGCGCCGGTAATCAAGATGGTTTTGTTCGCTAATGTCGTCATGACTTTTCCTTGAACTTTATGGTTTCGGATATTGTATCGGCTTAGTAAGTTTTGTAAAGTCAAAAAGGCCGTCTGAACTTTCAGACGGCCTCAGTTTATTCAACCTGCAAATCCAGCATAAGCTTTTCAGCCGCTGCAAAGCCTGACTGAACCGCAGCCTCCAATGTTGCCGGATAGCGCGGATGGAGATAGTCGCCGGCCGGATAAATACGGCGATGGTGCAGCCATGAGAAATCAGGTTGTACAAAATCAACCGTTGCCGCCGTAGTCGCGCGTTTTTCCGTAATAATACGTACGGCTTCGGGCTTATCCAAATCCGGACAAATCCGCTTAATGTCCGCATGAATTTTCTCGGCCAAATCTTTATCCTTCCAAGCCTCGGTGCAATCGGAAACGCTGATAACGACTGCGACTTCATTATCCGGCAAACCCAACGCTTCCCGATGTAGCACCCATTGCGCCGCACCATCGGCAAACCCGGTTAAAGGTGCAGGCAGTTTGACTGCTTGGGCATAACGCAAATAAACCGTGGTAATCGCATGATAGTGCAACGATTGATAGGCCGTCTGAATATAGTCAGGCGTATCTTCAGGCAGAAGCGCGTCAACATGATATGGCGCAACAGCCAAAACAACCGCATCAAATATTTCACCATTGATTTCAATTCGGCCATCAATATGATGGTTTAAATGGGAAACACGAGTTTCAAGATGTATCTTTGCACCATGTTTGTGCAAAAAATCCAAAGCCGGTTCGGCTACGAACCGCCCTAAATCCTGCTTAGGCAAAAGATAATCGCTGTTCGCCTTTTCAGACCACACACCATCATTCAATACATTACATAAAATGCGCAGCGATGCCTGTTCTAACGGTGTATTTAAAGCACCCCAAACCAAAGGTTGCCAAAATTGCCCAAGTAAGCTGCGGGGAACATTTCGTGTTCTCAACCACTTCGCAACCGTCAAATCGGTTTTATGATGAGCTGCCCAACGTCGCAATGCCGACATATCCGACAGCAATTTGATTTTCAATGAAAAAGAAAGATTTTTCGCACGCAGGATACCGACAAGCAAATGCCAAGGCGCAGGCAGAGAGGGCGTCTGAAACTGTAATCCCTTATGGATGTACCATTGCAAAGGCTGGCGTAAAAAGGCTGATTCAGGTTGAACGCCAATATGTTGCATCAAAGTTTGAACACCATGATACGCACCCAACAAGATATGCTGCCCATTATCCAAAAAGCTGAACCCATCATCTTTTCTGGACAAGGCACGCGCCCTACCGCCAGCCTGTCTCCCGGCCTCAAACAAAGAAATATCGGCTCGATGAATCAGGGAAACCGCTGCAGACAAACCTGCCCAACCGGCACCAATCACAGCAATTTTTGGACGCTTAGTATTCATGGTTTAAATCCAAACAGCCAAGTTTTCAAAGCAATACGTTTTTTACGTGGAGAAGGAATCGCAATTTTATAAGTCAACACATTTTGCGCACCATCACGGTCAATTTCATTCAACAACGCATAATAAATAGCCGCCATAATTAGGCCGACTTTTTGAGATTTCTTATCTTCAGCCGGCAGAAGTAACATCGCCTCACGATAAGTTTCAAGTGCCCTATTCACTTGAAACTGCATCAATTTTGCAAAATTGTCTGTCGGTTTGCACTGCATAATTACGTTGGCAGGCACGTCAAACTTCTGCATTTCCTCTATAGGCAGATAAATTCTTCCCTGTCGCGCATCTTCGCCCACATCGCGAATAATGTTCGTCAACTGTAAAGCCAAGCCCATTTTGTCCGCATATTCCAAAGTTTTCGGATTGGTAAAACCTAAAATCCGCGCAATAAGACAACCCACTACCCCGGCAACACGGTGGCAATACAGCTTTAATTCATCAAAACTACCATAACGAGCCTGCTCCAAATCCATCTGCATGCCATCAATCAAAGCTTCAAATTCATTCTTCGGCAAAGTCAAAATCTGCCCGAAATATCTTTTAAAGCTTGATGAACGGGATGCTCAGGCATCTCATTATTAAATACTTTCTCCAAATCACTGCGCCACCAATTCAACGTTATCTGAGCTACATTTGGATCGGTACAGCCATCAACCACATCATCTAGTTCGCGACAAAAAGCATATAAAACAGTGATCGCATTTCTTTTTTCTACCGATAAAAAACGAAAGCCGGATAAAAAACTGGAATGGCTTTCTGCAGCCTTTTGATGACAATAATCCAAAGCAAGCACTGTGTATCCTAAAAAATATCGTTATAAATAATTAGCAGGGATTTTATCTGTATTTAAAAAAGTACGCCAATATCAAAAACTCATCTTACAACAAGGCCGTCTGAAAGCTATTCTTAAGTATCTTTCAGACGGCCTAATATCCTACGTCGCCACTATCGAAACCAACAGCATCACCACCAACAGCTGTATCAAAGAGTAGCCCCTCTGCACAGTTACCCTATTCCGTTTTCCGTCAAATGCTTTTAAGTACATATCTTTATTCCCTTTATCTTTATCTTTGTATCCCTATCCGACAGGAGGCACCTTATCCGTTTGTCCTTTTTCACTCAATGAAAGCCCCCCGCTTTGTCCAAGCTCTCATTGTCGCCCCCATACAAAGCCGCCCGTCAGCCCGAACCGGCAAACGGTTCGGCCTCGGGGCGGCATATACGGCAGTTAACCGTCAGGCTTATTTTTTCACGGCAGGCTGTGCGGCCTTAGGTACGGCAGAAGAAACCGTTGCCTCCGCCTTCAACTTGTTCAGCACCGCATCACCGATGCCCTTCACGTTTTTCAGCTCCTCCACCGATTTGAACGCACCGTTCTTCTGACGGTATTCCACAATCGATTTCGCCTTAGCCGGACCAATACCCGGCAAGGCCTCCAGTTCGGCAGGAGACGCGGTATTGATGTTCACGGCAGCCAAAGAGAACGCTGCACAAACGGCGGCAAATGCACCAAATAAAAAAATTTCTTCATCAGATTTTTTTCCCATAACATATTTGATTGAATCAGTCATAAAGTCTACCGAATGGTTTTTATTCCCACTCTGTAAACACTGTCACATACGCAGATAGGGCAACAGCCTATACCCACATAAATGCTTACGACATATTAACGCAAATATCGTTTGATTTCAAATATTCCAAACAGTTAACCGTAACTTTCGGTACTTTTTTGTTCAAGAATAACAACAGGGTAATCATACAATACCTGTTACCTATCGCCAAACCGACAGAAACGACAGACTATAAAAAGCCCCCGACATCAGTCAGGGGGCTTTCGGAATGGGTGTTTGGCGGTGACCTACTTTCACATGGAAGAACCACACTATCATCGGCGCTGAGTCGTTTCACGGTCCTGTTCGGGATGGGAAGGCGTGGGACCAACTCGCTATGGCCGCCAAACTTAAACTGTTACAAATCGGTAAAGCCTTAATCAATTATTTGGTGATGACTGAATCAGTCAGTAAGCTTTTATCTTTTGAAGTTCTTCAAATGATAGAGTCAAGCCTCACGAGCAATTAGTATGGGTTAGCTTCACACGTTACCGCGCTTCCACACCCCACCTATCAACGTCCTGGTCTCGAACGACTCTTTAGTGTGGTTAAACCACAAGGGAAGTCTCATCTTCAGGCGAGTTTCGCGCTTAGATGCTTTTCAGCGCTTATCTCTTCCGAACTTAGCTACCCGGCTATGCAACTGGCGTTACAACCGGTACACCAGAGGTTCGTCCACTCCGGTCCTCTCGTACTAGGAGCAGCCCCCGTCAAACTTCCAACGCCCACTGCAGATAGGGACCAAACTGTCTCACGACGTTTTAAACCCAGCTCACGTACCACTTTAAATGGCGAACAGCCATACCCTTGGGACCGACTACAGCCCCAGGATGTGATGAGCCGACATCGAGGTGCCAAACTCCGCCGTCGATATGAACTCTTGGGCGGAATCAGCCTGTTATCCCCGGAGTACCTTTTTATCCGTTGAGCGATGGCCCTTCCATACAGAACCACCGGATCACTATGTCCTGCTTTTCGCACCTGCTCGACTTGTCGGTCTCGCAGTTAAGCTACCTTTTGCCATTGCACTATCAGTCCGATTTCCGACCGGACCTAGGTAACCTTCGAACTCCTCCGTTACTCTTTTGGGAGGAGACCGCCCCAGTCAAACTGCCTACCATGCACGGTCCCCGACCCGGATTACGGGTCTGGGTTAGAACCTCAAAGACACCAGGGTGGTATTTCAAGGACGGCTCCACAGAGACTGGCGTCTCTGCTTCAAAGCCTCCCACCTATCCTACACAAGTGACTTCAAAGTCCAATGCAAAGCTACAGTAAAGGTTCACGGGGTCTTTCCGTCTAGCAGCGGGTAGATTGCATCTTCACAACCACTTCAACTTCGCTGAGTCTCAGGAGGAGACAGTGTGGCCATCGTTACGCCATTCGTGCGGGTCGGAACTTACCCGACAAGGAATTTCGCTACCTTAGGACCGTTATAGTTACGGCCGCCGTTTACTGGGGCTTCGATCCGATGCTTGCACATCTTCAATTAACCTTCCAGCACCGGGCAGGCGTCACACCCTATACGTCCACTTTCGTGTTAGCAGAGTGCTGTGTTTTTTTAATAAACAGTCGCAGCCACCTATTCTCTGCGACCCTCCAGGGCTTACGGAGCAAGTCCTTAACCTTAGAGGGCATACCTTCTCCCGAAGTTACGGTATCAATTTGCCGAGTTCCTTCTCCTGAGTTCTCTCAAGCGCCTTAGAATTCTCATCCTGCCCACCTGTGTCGGTTTGCGGTACGGTTCAATTCAAACTGAAGCTTAGTGGCTTTTCCTGGAAGCGTGGTATCGGTTACTTCATGTCCGTAGACACTCGTCATCACTTCTCGGTGTTAAGAAGACCCGGATTTGCCTAAGTCTTCCACCTACCGGCTTAAACAAGCTATTCCAACAGCTTGCTAACCTAACCTTCTCCGTCCCCACATCGCATTTGAATCAAGTACAGGAATATTAACCTGTTTCCCATCGACTACGCATTTCTGCCTCGCCTTAGGGGCCGACTCACCCTACGCCGATGAACGTTGCGTAGGAAACCTTGGGCTTTCGGCGAGCGGGCTTTTCACCCGCTTTATCGCTACTCATGTCAACATTCGCACTTCTGATACCTCCAGCACACTTTACAATGCACCTTCATCGGCCTACAGAACGCTCCCCTACCATGCCAGTAAACTGGCATCCGCAGCTTCGGTTATAGATTTGAGCCCCGTTACATCTTCCGCGCAGGACGACTCGACCAGTGAGCTATTACGCTTTCTTTAAATGATGGCTGCTTCTAAGCCAACATCCTGGCTGTCTGGGCCTTCCCACTTCGTTTACCACTTAATCTATCATTTGGGACCTTAGCTGGCGGTCTGGGTTGTTTCCCTCTTGACAACGGACGTTAGCACCCGCTGTCTGTCTCCCGAGGAACCACTTGATGGTATTCTTAGTTTGCCATGGGTTGGTAAGTTGCAATAACCCCCTAGCCATAACAGTGCTTTACCCCCATCAGTGTCTTGCTCGAGGCACTACCTAAATAGTTTTCGGGGAGAACCAGCTATCTCCGAGTTTGTTTAGCCTTTCACCCCTATCCACAGCTCATCCCCGCATTTTGCAACATGCGTGGGTTCGGTCCTCCAGTACCTGTTACGGCACCTTCAACCTGGCCATGGATAGATCACTCGGTTTCGGGTCTACACCCAGCAACTGTTCGCCCTATTAAGACTCGGTTTCCCTACGCCTCCCCTATTCGGTTAAGCTCGCTACTGAATGTAAGTCGTTGACCCATTATACAAAAGGTACGCAGTCACACCACAAGGGTGCTCCCACTGTTTGTATGCATCAGGTTTCAGGTTCTATTTCACTCCCCTCCCGGGGTTCTTTTCGCCTTTCCCTCACGGTACTGGTTCACTATCGGTCGATGATGAGTATTTAGCCTTGGAGGATGGTCCCCCCATATTCAGACAGGATTTCACGTGTCCCGCCCTACTTTTCGTACGCTTAGTACCACTATTGAGATTTCGAATACGGGACTATCACCCACTATGGTCAAGCTTCCCAGCTTGTTCTTCTATCTCGACAGTTATTACGTACAGGCTCCTCCGCGTTCGCTCGCCACTACTTGCGGAATCTCGGTTGATTTCTTTTCCTCCGGGTACTTAGATGGTTCAGTTCTCCGGGTTCGCTTCGCTTATCCTATGTATTCAGATAAGGATACCTCCTAAGAGGTGGGTTTCCCCATTCGGACACCGTGGGATCATAGCTTTATTGCCAGCTCCCCCACGCTTTTTCGCAGGCTTACACGTCCTTCGTCGCCTATCATCGCCAAGGCATCCACCTGATGCACTTATTCACTTGACTCTATCATTTCAAGAACCTCTTTGACTTCGTTTGCCTACCCGTTGACTAGGGAAGCAAACTTGAAATTCCTACTTTGATAAAGCTTACTGCTTTGTTGTGTCTTAATCCTGCCTTTTGTGTTTCAGGATTAAGTCGATACAATCATCACCCAAATACTGTGTTTGTTTTCTTTTCTCTTGCGAGAGATTTTTTTATCCTTTGCAAAGAACAAAAAATCAAAACAAACTCATTGTCTTTGTTTGTTGATTTCGGCTTTCCAATTTGTTAAAGATCGATGCGTCGATATTTCACTTCGCAAATCAAAATAAGCTGCTAAGTATAGCAGGCTTCCTTTGATTTGTAAAGTTCTTGGTGGAGGCAAACGGGATCGAACCGATGACCCCCTGCTTGCAAAGCAGGTGCTCTACCAACTGAGCTATGCCCCCGTTCTTGGTGGGTCTGGGAGGACTTGAACCTCCGACCCCACGCTTATCAAGCGTGTGCTCTAACCAGCTGAGCTACAAACCCGGATTCTCTTCTTAAGCGAATCTTGTCTTCACTCAAGCTTTTCTCTTCCGCATCTTTTACAGTTTACCGATAAGTGTGAATGCATCAGACCTCTTCTTTCTCTAGAAAGGAGGTGATCCAGCCGCAGGTTCCCCTACGGCTACCTTGTTACGACTTCACCCCAGTCATGAAGCATACCGTGGTAAGCGGGCTCCTTGCGGTTACCCTACCTACTTCTGGTATCCCCCACTCCCATGGTGTGACGGGCGGTGTGTACAAGACCCGGGAACGTATTCACCGCAGTATGCTGACCTGCGATTACTAGCGATTCCGACTTCATGCACTCGAGTTGCAGAGTGCAATCCGGACTACGATCGGTTTTGTGAGATTGGCTCCACCTCGCGGCTTGGCTACCCTCTGTACCGACCATTGTATGACGTGTGAAGCCCTGGTCATAAGGGCCATGAGGACTTGACGTCATCCCCACCTTCCTCCGGCTTGTCACCGGCAGTCTCATTAGAGTGCCCAACTAAATGATGGCAACTAATGACAAGGGTTGCGCTCGTTGCGGGACTTAACCCAACATCTCACGACACGAGCTGACGACAGCCATGCAGCACCTGTGTTACGGCTCCCGAAGGCACTCCTCCGTCTCTGGAGGATTCCGTACATGTCAAGACCAGGTAAGGTTCTTCGCGTTGCATCGAATTAATCCACATCATCCACCGCTTGTGCGGGTCCCCGTCAATTCCTTTGAGTTTTAATCTTGCGACCGTACTCCCCAGGCGGTCAATTTCACGCGTTAGCTACGCTACTAAGCAATCAAGTTGCCCAACAGCTAATTGACATCGTTTAGGGCGTGGACTACCAGGGTATCTAATCCTGTTTGCTACCCACGCTTTCGAGCATGAACGTCAGTGTTATCCCAGGAGGCTGCCTTCGCCATCGGTATTCCTCCACATCTCTACGCATTTCACTGCTACACGTGGAATTCTACCTCCCTCTGACACACTCTAGTCACCCAGTTCAGAACGCAGTTCCCAGGTTGAGCCCGGGGATTTCACATCCTGCTTAAGTAACCGTCTGCGCTCGCTTTACGCCCAGTAATTCCGATTAACGCTCGCACCCTACGTATTACCGCGGCTGCTGGCACGTAGTTAGCCGGTGCTTATTCTTCAGGTACCGTCATCAAACAGAGGTATTAACCCTGTCCTTTTCTTCCCTGACAAAAGTCCTTTACAACCCGAAGGCCTTCTTCAGACACGCGGCATGGCTGGATCAGGCTTGCGCCCATTGTCCAAAATTCCCCACTGCTGCCTCCCGTAGGAGTCTGGGCCGTGTCTCAGTCCCAGTGTGGCGGATCATCCTCTCAGACCCGCTACTGATCGTCGCCTTGGTAGGCCTTTACCCCACCAACTAGCTAATCAGATATCGGCCGCTCGAATAACGCAAGGCCCGAAGGTCCCCTGCTTTCCTCCTCAGAGAATATGCGGTATTAGCTAATCTTTCGATTAGTTATCCCCCATTACTCGGTACGTTCCGATATATTACTCACCCGTTCGCCACTCGCCACCCAAGAAGCAAGCTTCTCTGTGCTGCCGTTCGACTTGCATGTGTAAAGCATGCCGCCAGCGTTCAATCTGAGCCAGGATCAAACTCTTATGTTCAATCTCTAACTTATAACTTCTGGTCTGCTTCAAAGAAACCGACAGGACAATGTCTAAAACATCATCTTGTCTGTCTTTCAAACAGTGTGAGGCCTAATGCACTCACACTTATCGGTAATCTGTTTTTTAAAGAGCGAATCGAATTATACAGTACATTTAGCAAATGTCAACTAAAATTATCGAAAATTTCAACCAACTGTGTTATACTGTCTGCTTCGTTTTCTTCACCGCGTCAGCAGCGAAGAACCGAACTATACGCCTCACAACAAAACCAGTCAACACCCAATTTCAAAAAAACTAAAAATTTTTCACAACTATCTGTATTTAAATAGTTTAAAGTTTATTGAATTTTATCGTTCAATAGATGAACCAGATACCCTAAGATAAATAGTCCTGCGGCTTTACTCTTAATTGCCACATTCAAACACTCTATATCTCTATACTACTGGCGCTTTAGTCCCATCTACTCTTACAATCTCTACTTTCTCCAATAAAACAATCATAAATTTAGAATAGTCCCTATTATGAGTAACGAAAAGATTCAACAAAAATTTGAACAAGCATATCACTCTTTTATCGAAGAGGAAAATTACGAGGAAGCGCTAAAACGTGCCGAGATTCTTTGCCTTCTCAATCCCCAATCTGTCGAATTTCATCATAAAGTTGCTTATGCCTATCTGAAGCAATTGAAATGGGAAAGGCCATTGAGGCTGAAATGAAAACGCTAGAGCTGGATAGTACCTATATTCCTGCTTTAGATTTACTTGCACATGCTTACGGCGCTCTAGATAATTGGGAAAAAACCGGGTTTTACGGTCATCAGGCTTTGGTTCTAAAAGACAAAGCCATTCCAGACCTAGAACATGAAATCATTCCGACACCAGCTCCAAAAAACGGCAAACGGATTATCTCCTTTTCTTTATTTGGCAATAATTCCAAATATATTGAGCCTGCCGTCTTAAATACCCAGCTTGCGCCTGTGCTTTTCCCCGGTTGGACATGTCGTTTTTATGTTGATGATTCTGTATCGGCTGAAGCTATTCAACGATTTAAAAATAACGGTGCAGAAGTGATTAAGGTTGGCGCTCCATTGGACAACTGGCCGGGTACGATGTGGCGCTTTCTTGCCATCAATGATCCCGAGGTTGAATACGTTATTTTCCGTGATGCAGATTCTATTATTTGCTATCGTGATGCAGCGGCCGTATCCGAATGGATAAAAAGTGGCACCCTATTCCACACTATTCGCGACTCAGGCTCGCATACTGCCCTGATTCTTGCGGGTATGTGGGGGCTTAAAGCAGGTGCAGTCCCAGATATGCAGGAAAGAATTCAAAACTTTGTCGACGAGGGCTACCCTTCCAGACATTTTGCCGACCAAGATTTTCTAGAAAAAGAATTGTGGGCCTATATCCGTCAGAATCTGTTTGCACATGACAGATTATTTGATTTCTGTAATGCACACGAAATTCCCGGCGAGTTCTACTCTAATTATCAAATCGCTTTCAGCGAAGGGGTTACCAGCTTTAACGCAACGACTGATTATGAAGACGGCAGTCTGGCAAGATGGACGCTGTACTCCAGTGCTTCGCCTTTGGTCAACCCGGACTACTCGCTCAATGTTGTTCCTGAATTTAAAGTCTGCAGTTATGTGACTGAAGTGAAAAACGGAGCGGTTTCAGCATTCTTACCAAAGAGATATGGTAATGCGATTAAAGCAAAACTAGCCAGAATCAACATCGAACAAATCTAATTTGATTTGATTCCTATATATCTCATTTAATGAACCCGTTATTTATGAGCAAACACATTCTCCTCGGCATTACCGGCGGTATTGCGGCGTATAAATCTTGCGAACTGGTCAGACTGCTGAAAAAGCAAGGACATTCTGTATCAGTGGTAATGACAGATTCTGCGACGGAATTTGTCTCCCCGCTGACTTTCCAAGCTTTAACCGGCAATCCTGTTTTATCGGATACCTATTCAGGTGCTTCCAATAATGGCATGGCGCACATCAATCTGACGCGTGAAGCCGACGCATTTCTTATTGCGCCTGCGACTGCCAATACGATCGCCAAAATTGCCAACGGATTGGCTGACAACCTGCTGACTACTTTGGCCGCAGCCAGAAAATGTCCTTTGGCCGTTGCGCCTGCAATGAATGTCGAAATGTGGAACAACCCTGCCAACCTGCGCAATATTGAGCAACTGGTTTCAGACGGCATTACCGTGTTTTACCCAAACAGTGGCGAACAGGCTTGCGGCGAAACAGGCACTGGCAGAATGGTCGAAGCGAGTCGATCTGGCAGACTTTGCTAGAGGATTTATGGACACCCAAGCTGCTGAGCGGCTAAAAAAGTTCTGATTACAGCCGGCGCAACGTTTGAAGCCATCGATCCTGTCCGCGGCATTACCAATATTTCCAGCGGACAAATGGGTATGGCTTTAGCGCGTGCGTGCCGTGCCGCCGGAGCAAAAGTCACGCTGATTTACGGTCAAATTCAGACGGCCTTGCCAGCAGGCTTGGCTCATTCCGAACAAGCTGTCAGCGCAGAAAGCCATGTATCAGGCAGTTCACCGCCATATCCATGAGCAGGATGTCTTTATTTCCGTTGCAGCCGTTGCAGACTATAAAGTCAAAAACAGCAGCAACGAGAAACTGAAGAAAAACGGCAATCAGCCCCCGGTTATCGAACTGACGGAAAATCCGGATATTCTCGCATCCGTTGCCGCCTTGCCTTCTCCACCATTCTGCGTCGGCTTTGCTGCGGAAAGCCATCAGGTTTTGGAATTTGCTCGGGCAAAACGTTTGCGCAAAAACATACCGATGCTGGTGGCCAACCAAGTTTCCGTTTCCATGGGTAAGCCAACCAATCAAATCACCATTATTGATGACCTTGCTGAAACCTCATTTCCGGAAACATCGAAACGCCAAGCAGCGGATGAAATCGTCAAACGCCTAGCTGAATTATTGGCTTGATCAAACAAAAGGCCGTCTGAAAGTTTTTCAGACGGCCTTTGTTCAAACACATTAAATCACAAACCCAATTCGCGCAGGAAAACGAATATCGTCTGCCCAACCGGATTTCACTTTCACCCAAATCTTCAAGAAGACTTTGGTATCAAACAATTTTTCCATATCAAGGCGGGCTTCAGTAGAAATTTTCTTCAATTTCTCCCCACCCTTGCCAATCTAAAATCGCCTTTTGGCTGTCTTTATCGACCAACACCGCGATATAAATGCGGAACAGTCCGCTTTCCTCTTCCTCAAACTGCTCCACTTCAACATTCATCGCATACGGCAGCTCTTCGCCCAAATAGCGGAACAATTTTTCGCGCACAATCTCCATCGCCAGGAATCGGCTGGATTTATCCGTCACCATATCTTCCGGATACATCGGGATACTTTCCGGCAGATACGGCTTGAGCAGTTCCAGCAGATTGGCAATACGCAGGCCATGTTTCGCGCTGACTGCCTCGCTGGCGGCAAATTCAAACTCTTGGCGCACTTCATTAATAACGCCTCAAGCGCAAATTTGTCTTTGGCTTTATCTTTATCGATTTTATTGACCACCAATACCACAGGCATATGCTTAGGCAACTGCTTCAACACCACACGGTCGGCATCGGTAAAGCGCATGGCTTCCACCACAAAAACCACCACATCCACGCCGCTCAACGCTTCGGTTACGTTTTGATTAAGACGGTCATTCAAAGCATTACGGTGATTGGTTTGAAAACCCGGCGTATCGACAAACACAAATTGCGCCGTGTCGTCGGTGTAAATACCGGTTACACGGTTTCGCGTAGTTTGTGCTTTTTTACTGGTAATACTGATTTTCTGACCGATTAAATGGTTCATCAACGTGGATTTGCCGACATTCGGGCGACCCACGATGGCAACAAAACCGCAACGATAATCCGTCGGGTGTTGTGACTCGTTTTGCAAAAAGGTTTCGATATCCATTTATATATGACTTTCTTGATTGTTTCAGACGGCCTTTGCATTTTCTCAAAGGCCGTCTGAAATATTATTTTTTAGCTTTTTTCAAAGGAAACTTCTGTTCCAACCATTCTAAGGCTTCACATGCCGCTTTTTGCTCGGCCACTTTCCGACTGCTGCCGCGTGCATTGCAGATGAAACCAAGTTCGCCCAAATCACAGGAAATCACAAACATCGCATCAGCCGTCTGCTCCGCCTGCTCTTCGATTCGGTATTTCGGCAGGGCAAAGCGGCGTGCCTGCAAGGCTTCCTGCAAAGCGGTTTTACTGTCTTTCTTGCCGATATTCAAATCCGCACGTTTCACGCGTTCCGCAAACAAATGGCGAACCACTTTTTCCGCCGCAGAAAAATCAGCGTCAAAGCTGACCGCCGCAAACATCGCCTCCATCGCGTCGGCCAAAATCGAAGGCCGTCTGAAACCGCCGCTCTTCAACTCGCCGGCACCCAAATACAAACCGTCGCCGACATTCATTTCCAACGCGATTTCAGCCAACACGCCTTCATTCACCAAAGCCGCGCGCATTCGCGACAGCTCGCCTTCCGACAATTTCGGAAACGCGTCAAACAACATCCGCGCCACGGAATAATTCAAAATCGAATCGCCGACAAATTCAAAACGCTCATTGTGTTTGGCATTGTAGCTGCGGTGGGTCAAAGCCTGCTGAAGCAGCTCCATATTGCGGAACTCATAGCCCAGACGCTTTTGAATCGCTCGATGCGCCTGCTGTTTGAGCAAATCAGGTTTCATTCCATACTTTCAAAAAACAGCCGGAAAGCACGCCTCATCCGCAGTGAAACAAAATAAAAAGGCTACACCGGCAACTTTTTTATTTTGGCTCATTGTTTCTTGCGTCCCTCAAGCCGATAAACAATCAAAAGCCGTCATGTTCAAACCTGACGGCACTTGCCGACATTGTACCATCAAACCGCCCCTGCACACATCCGTGCGGAAAAGCGGCGAATCGTGTAAAATCATGCCAAATCATCTCTTTGTCAACTCCATGAACAAATTTGCCCAAGCATTGGCCGCAGCGCTCGACCGCTGCATCGTTACCAACACCGTCGCCGAACAAGGCGAGCCCGTCGGCTTCCTCTACCGCGAAGCCCCCGTATTTGAAAACGACAGCGGCTGGCGTATTTTCAGCGGCGACGAAACCGACGAATACACCGACAATCCCGACAATTTCAGCATTGTCAGCCTCTCCGCCATTACCGCAGACAATCCCGACATCGTGCCCCTGCTGACTCAGGCGGAAGGCAGCGCGTGGGAATTGAACGAAGACGGCGAGTTCCAAGCCGTTGCCGATTGGCAGCCGCAAGAATAACCCATTCCCATTTCGTTTCAGACGGCCTTCCCTTTATAACAAGGCCGTCTGAAACCAAGCCGAATCCCTATTTCACAAATATTGAAGGAATCATCATGAACATTATCGAACCACGCCTCGATGGCACCAACCTGCGCATCGGCATCGTTCAAGCCCGCTTTACCAACGAAATCGGCAGCGAAATGGTCAAAGTATGCTGCCGCACCTTAAAAGAATTGGGCGTATCCGAAGACAACATCACGCTTGCCACCGTTCCCGGCGCGCTTGAAGTGCCTATCGCGCTGATGAACCTCGCTTCATCCGAACAATTCGATGCCCTGATTGCCATCGGCGTTGTCATTCGTGGCGAAACCTACCACTTTGAATTGGTATCCAATGAGTCCGGCGCAGGTGTCAGCCGCGTTGCCCTTGACTACAACATCCCTATCGCCAACGCCATCCTGACGACTGAAAACGACGAACAAGCCGTTGCACGTATCGAAGAAAAAGCCTCCGATGCCGCCAAAGTTGCCGTAGAATGTGCCAACTTGGTCAACCATCTTTTGTCAGAACAATACGAAGACGACGAAGAATAAGCTTCTCCCCGTATTGAATACCGCATCTTTTCAGACGGCCTCTCAATCATGACATTGAGGCCGTCTGAATCATTCAATATTCAGCCGACAACCATCGGCACTCTCTTCACAAGGAATACCCATGAAAAGCCCACGCCGCCGCGCACGCGAGCTTGCCGTACAAGCTATTTATCAAGCAGGCATCAACAAAACTGCCGCTCCCGAAATCGCCAAAAACATCCACGAACTGTCCCAAACATCCAATATGGATGAAGAGCTGTTCAACAAACTGTTTTTCGGCGCACAAACCCATGCCGAAGAATACATGGAAAAAATCAGCCCCCTGCTCGACCGCGACGAAAAAGACCTCAGCCCTATCGAACGCGCCGTTTTGCTGGTTGCCTGCCATGAGCTGAGCACCATGCCTGAAACCCCCTACCCTGTCATCATCAACGAAGCCATCGAAGTTACCAAAACTTTCGGCGGCACCGATGGCCATAAATTCGTCAACGGCATCCTCGACCAACTGGCTTCCCGCATCCGCCCTGACGAACCACGCCGCAAAGGCTAAGCTGGGCTTCACACTCGGGTCGGGATTACCGATCTTTGCCCTGTTTAAGCTAATGTGCTTATACAGCCAAACCATTAAAAAGGCCGTCTGAAATTCAGACGGCCTTTTATATTTCGATTTATTCTGATTTTGGCATTTCATAACCGGGACAGTTTTGCTTGTCGCTGCTTGCCCAGATGATACCGCTGTCGTTGTAATAAACGGTACAGGTTTCATTTGCGTTGGTTTCTTTGTTGGGTACAGCCTTCAAAATATAACCTGAATCGGAAGGAGTACCTTCAAAACTAATATCAAAATATTCATTCTGCTGTAAATTTTCAGCAGGAAACCCTACAAATGTACTTTTTTGAGTGTAGTAGCGTTCGAGCTGTTGGGCGTTATGAAGCATCTGCGTGCGGACGGCGGCAAGGCGCGTTTGGCGGATGTAGTTTTGATAAGACGGATATGCGATGGTAGCGAGAATGGCTGCAATCACAACGACTATCAGCAGCTCGATAAGCGTGAAGCCTTGTTGGTGTTTCATTGTATTTATGTCGTAAATAATTAGAATAAGACATGAATATTATAGTAGTTTTCTTGCGGCTTAAATGTTCAGATTCGGAGGGAGTTTGGGAATTTATGTAAATGAGGTGCAAGTTCTGAAAAATGTTTACTTCTTTTAATTTTTTATTTCAATAAGTTAAACTTCAATTTGAGCCGACCGTCTCTTGGTTGGCCTTGGTCTTTACAGTAAAATCCAGTTGTTTTTTTGTTTCTATCAATACATTTGTTGCTTGTCTGCGACGTTATTTTATTGAATTGGTTCCTTTTTATATGTCTAAAGTTTTCAAGTGGGCGGCCGGTACGGCTGTTGTAGTAGCAGCGGCTTTCGGCGGCTGGTCTTTGATGAAGCCTGAGCCTCAGTCTTCTTTTATTACTGAAGTGGTCAAACGCGGCGATATCCGTCAAACCGTGTCGGCAACCGGCGAAATCTCACCTTCCAATTTGGTATCCGTAGGGCGCGGAAGCTTCAGGTCAGATTAAAAAACTGTATGTGAAACTGGGCCAACAAGTGAAAAAAGGCGATCTGATTGCAGAAATCGACTCAACCAATCAGATCAATACCTTAAATACCGAAAAATCCAAACTGGAAACCTATCAGGCAAAATTGGTTTCTGCCGAAATCGCGCTTTCCAGTGCGGAGAAAAAATATAAACGCGAACTTGCCTTATGGAAAGAACAGGCAACTTCCAAAGGAAGACTTGGAATCTGCACAAGACTCTTTAGCCGCAGCTAAAGCGAATGTCGCCGAACTGAAAGGCCTCCATCAAACAATCCAAAAATCTCCATCAATACAGCCGAATCCGAACTGGGCCACACGCGGATTACCGCCACCATGGACGGCACCGTGGTCGCCATTCCTGTTGAAGAAGGCCAATCCGTCAATGCGGCGCAATCTACGCCGACCATTATCCAGCTGGCCAACTTGGAAACCATGTTAAACAAAATGCAGATTGCCGAGGGCGACATCACGAAAGTCAAAGCCGGTCAGGATATTTCGTTCACCATTCTGTCCGAACCGGACACCCCGATTAAAGCAAAATTAGACAGCGTCGACCCCGGCCTGACCACCATGTCTTTGGGCAGCTACACCAGCAGCACGGACACGACTTCCAATGCGATTTACTACTATGCCCGCGCCCTTGTGCCGAATAATGACGGCAAGCTCTCCATCGGCATGACCACTCAAAATACGATTGAAATCAACGGCGTGAAGAATGTCTTACTGGTACCGACACTGACTGTGAAAAAGCATAACGGCAAATCATTTGTCAGCGTTTTGGGTGCAGACAATAAAGCTGTTGAGCGTGAAGTAACTGTCGGCTTGAAAGACAGCATGAATACCGAAATCAAAAGCGGCTTGAAAGAAGGCGAAAAAGTGATCGTTTCTGAAATGAGCGCAGATGAAAAGAATAAGAGCAGCGAACGCGCGATGATGGGTGGCGGCCCTCCTCGCTGATTGATTAAGGCCGTCTGAAAGATTTGGCTGTGTTTCAGACGGCCTTAGTTCCTGTATTTCTATTTTTCGCCCGGAAAGATTATGAGTTTAATCGAATGTAAGAATATCAACCGTTTTTTCGGTAGCGGTGAAAACCGTGTACACGTATTGAAAGATGTCAGCCTTTCTATTGAGAAAGGCGACTTTGTGGCGATTATCGGCCAGTCCGGTTCAGGCAAATCAACGCTGATGAATATCTTGGGCTGTCTGGATACCGCCACTTCCGGCTCTTATCAAATCGACGGCATCGAAACATCGCAAATGCAGCCGGATGAGCTGGCGGCTTTGCGCCGTGAGCGTTTCGGCTTTATTTTCCAGCGTTACAACCTGTTAAGCTCGCTGACCGCCCGAGACAACGTCGCCCTGCCTGCCGTGTATATGGGCATGGGACAGCAAAGAGCGCGCGGAACGTGCGGAAAAACTGTTGGGCGATTTGGGTTTGCAAAATAAAGAAGGCAACAAACCCAGCGAACTTTCCGGCGGTCAGCAACAACGCGTTTCGATTGCCCGCGCGTTGATGAACGGCGGCGAAATCATCTTTGCCGACGAGCCGACCGGCGCATTGGATACCGCCAGCGGTAAAAATGTGATGGAAATCATCCATAAGCTGCACGAAGACGGGCATACCGTGATTATGGTCACCCACGATCCGGGCATTGCGGCAAACGCAAACCGCGTCATCGAAATCCGCGACGGTCAGATTATTTCGGATACGTCTAAAAATCCCGATATCCCGCCAAGCAAAGTAGAACGGATTAAAGAAAAAGCTTCCTGGTCGTTTTATTACGATCAATTTATGGAAGCATTCAAAATGTCGGTGCAGGCGATTATGGCGCACAAAATGCGTTCACTGCTGACCATGCTGGGGATTATCATCGGTATCGCTTCGGTGGTATCAGTAGTGGCATTGGGTAATGGCTCGCAACAAAAAATCTTGGAAGACATCAACTCGATGGGCACAAACACCATCAGCATCTTCCCCGGCCGTGGTTTTGGCGACCGTAGAAGCGGACGAATCAAAACACTGACGATTAATGACGCAAAAGCCATCAGCCAACAAAGCTACGTCGCATCCGCCACCCCTCAAACCAACTCCGGCGGCACCTTGACCTACCGCAACACCGACCTGACCGCCTCGCTTTACGGCGTAGGCGAACAATATTTCGATGTGCGCGGTTTGAAATTGGAAGAAGGCCGTCTGTTTGATGATGACGATGTCAAAACCGATGCCCAAGTCGTCGTTATCGACCAAAACACCAAAACCAAACTCTTCGGTGAAGGCGTTAATCCTTTAGGCAAAACCATCCTCTTCAAAAAACGCCCGTTAACCGTCATCGGCATTATGAAAAAGGATGACAACTCGTTCGGCAACTCCGACTCGCTGATGCTTTGGTCGCCTTATACAACGGTCATGCACCAAATTACCGGCGAGAGCCATACCAACTCCATCGTTGTCAAAATCAAAGACGATGCCAACACGCAAGTTGCCGAAAAAAGCCTGACCGAGCTGCTGAAAGCACGCCACGGCACAGAAGACTTCTTTATGAACAACAGCGACAGCATCAAAGAAATGGTTGAAAGCACAACCGGCACCATGACGCTGCTGATTTCTTCCATCGCGGTCATCTCTTTGGTGGTCGGCGGTATCGGCGTGATGAACATCATGCTGGTCTCCGTTACCGAGCGCACCAAAGAAATCGGCGTCCGCATGGCAATCGGCGCACGCCGCAACAATATTTTGCAACAGTTTCTGATTGAGGCCGTCTTAATCTGTATCATCGGCGGCCTGTCAGGCGTATTGCTGTCCGCAAGCATCAGCCTGGTGTTCAACTACTTTGTCACCGACTTCCCGATGAGCATTTCCATGACTTCCGTCATCGGCGCAGTTGTCTGCTCCACCGCCATCGGCGTCGCGTTCGGCTTTATGCCTGCCAACAAAGCTTCCAAGCTCAACCCGATTGATGCGCTGGCTCAGGATTGATTCAGTTAGATGCAACAAACAATATTCAGATAACCTTAAGAATAATGGTATGTATACATCACTAAAGCGCGATAAGGATACACAATGCAAAACTGGCAACAATATGAATCACAATATCAAATCGAAGCATTGCTATACAACTTGTGTATCCAAGCCATTCAAATCATGGCTAAGGAATCTGAAGGCACTGTGATTAACGGTATTGCCTTAAACATTCATTCTTATTACGGCACTTGCGGCTTGTCTTTTAATCGTGCTGAAAATGGAGAAGATGGCTCATTTTTGCGTGAAAATGATATACAACCACCCGATTGGAGTGATGAATGGAATGAAGCTGTTTATCAAACATTTAAACCTTTCGAAGAAAAACACCGTTATGCCATTGCTGACATCATGCAGGGGTTGGGAAATAAGAATCTGGATGCAGAATTTGAAGCATTTGGTAACGGTTTTCTATATACCTGTCGTCGTGTAATGAGTCGATTACGACAAAATAGAGCCTTTGAAAAATATGCCAATATCTCGAATAATTGTTGGTATCTAGTTACTGAAATTGACGCTGATACTGAAGAAGAGGAACGACTTTTAGAAGAAGTCTATCAAGAAATAATTTCAACCCTCACTACATAAACTTTAAATTCAAACATGCATCCTAATAAAGTACAAAGAGATAAGTTAAATAAGCTGAGTGACCTGCCCAATGTCGGCAAAGCTGTGGCGGAGGATCTGGCTTTGCTTGGGTATCACGCAGCCGCAGGATTTAGCGGGACAGGACGCTTATGAAATGTACGACCGCCTGTGCAGCCTGACCGCAACCCGACACGATCCCTGCATGATCGATATTTTCCTATCACTGGTTGATTTTATACAGGGGAACGAACCGAAGCCATGGTGGCATTTTACGGAACAGCGAAAGGCGTTCTTAGCTGATAAACAAAAGTAGCCAACATGATTTATTTGGCATTCAAAACTATCGATGCCGTCTGAAATGCTGTTACTCGAAAGATTTTTTATGAAGACGAAAACCTTTTTCCCCAAGCAGCCTTATCATTGGCTGTTGCCCTTGCCCCTAAGTGCGTGCGCCGCACCTAAAGCCAATCCGAACCTGACGCTGGAAGCGACCGGCCAAGTCATGAGCGCGGCCGAAACTGCCGACCACTACGATGTAAACGGCAACTGGTGGGAAATCTACCAAAGCCAGCAGCTCAACGCGCTGATGGAGCAGGCGCTGGCGAATAATGTCGATTTGAAACAGGCGGCCATCAGCGTCAACAAGGCTTTGTATCAAGCCAATATTTTTGGGTGCGGATTTGGTGCCTTCGTTCAGCGGTTCGTTGGGCGCGAATGCTTCTAAAAAAACCTGAAAACCGGCAGCCACGGCAATACATTCAGCAGCCAGCTTGGCTTTGAGCTACGAATTGGATTTGTGGCGCAAACTCAGTGCCACTGCCGATGCGCAGGTATGGGAATACCAAGCCACGCATGAAGACATGGCCAACACACGCCTGACTTTGATTAATAATGTCGCCGATGCGTATTTCAATATCGCCTACCTAAACGAAGCCATCGAGTTGACAAAAAAATCGCTGAAACAATATCAGGAAATCAACCGCATTGCGAATGCCAAGTTTCGCTACGGCCGTGCCGATTCCAGCCAGCCGACCCAAGCCAAACAGTCGTTGCTGAGCGCGGAAAACAGCCTGTTGTCTTTGCAAAACAATTTGGATACTCAAAAACAGGTTTTGCGTAATTTGTTGAATTTAAGGCCGTCTGAAAACATGGCCGCCGATCCGGCACAGTTCCGCCTGCTGCCGGTCAAAGGCGTAAACTTGGACGTACCGATTACCGTTTTGGCCAACCGCCCAGACCTGCGCGCCGCCGAATACCGCCTGCAAGCGTCGCAACAATCGGTCAACGCGCAAAAACGCAGTTGGTATCCGTCGATTACCTTGGGCGCAAGTCTGAGTACGTCTTCCGATAAAGCGAAAAGTACGTTCAATATCCCCATGTTGGGCGGCTCGGCCACCATTAATCTGCCTTTCCTTAACTGGCAGACCATGAAATGGAAAGACAAAACCGTACAAGCAGAGATGGACAGTGCCAAGCTGAATTTTGAAAAAGCCTTGACCACCGCACTCAACGAGGTCAACACCAATTATCTTGCCTACAAAAACGCACAGGCCAGCCTTGCCAATCAAGAACAGCGTTATCAGTTGGACAAGAAAAACAGCCATTACTATCAAGTCCGCTACCAACACGGTAAAAACGAACTGAAAGACTGGCTGGAGGCTTTGAATTCGGAGTACAGCTCGGCTCAAAACCTGCTGAACCAACGCTATGAAGCCTTAAAATACGAAAATATGGTGTATAAAGCCATGGCGGGACGTTATACGCCGAAATAGCATTTTCAGACGGCCTTTGGTTAATTTCCGTCAACGGCCGTCTGAAAAACATTCAAGCAACTGAATTTTCATATATAATCGCGCGTTTATTTGATTTTATCCGGACAACATTATGGCCTTCGCCTCTCTCTTTACGCTTTTGGACGACATTACCGCCGTTTTGGACGATGTAGCGATGATGACCAAAGTCGCCGCCAAAAAAACCGCCGGCGTGGTCGGTGACGATTTGGCACTCAACGCCAATCAGGTAACCGGCGTATCCGCCGAGCGCGAATTGCCGATTATTTGGGCGGTGGCAAAAAGGCTCTCTGGTCAACAAGCTGATTCTGGTGCCGCTTGCGCTGTTGCTTTCCGCTTTCCTGCCTGCACTGATTACGCCCTTGCTGATGATCGGCGGTGTGTATTTGTGTTTTGAAGGCGTGGAAAAAAACTGTTGCACAAATTTCTGCACCGCAATGAACACGAAGACGGACACGATGCCGAGCCTGAAGTCACAGACGAAAAAACAAAAGTGAAAGGCGCGGTCCGCACAGATTTCATCCTCTCCGCCGAAATTATTATTATCGCGCTGGGCGTTGTTGAAAAATATGACCTGATGACGCGTTCTTTGGTGATGGCCGCCATTGGTGTCGGCATGACAGTGTTGGTCTATGGTTTGGTCGGCATTATCGTCAAACTTGACGACTTCGGTATGATGTTGATGCGCCAAAAAAGCGCCGCCGTGCAAGGTATCGGACGCGGTTTGATTTCATTTATGCCTTGGTTTATGCGCGGCTTGAGTATTGTCGGCACGCTGGCGATGTTCTTGGTCGGCGGCGGACTGATCGCCCACAACCTTGGCTTTTTGCACGATTTCCTCCACGCGCAACATTGGGACAGCGGCATGATGGAACATATCGCCAATCTGGTGGTCGGAGTAACCGCCGGCGCATTGGCTTGCGCAATCGTCCTGCCTGCAATGAAATTATTTCAAAAAGACTGATTTTGTTTCCCTGCCGTCTGAAAATTTTTCAGACGGCCTCAATACCATTTAAAGCATGAATATTTTCCGTAAACTCGAACAATATTGGCAACATCCGCTGCTGTACTGGCCGCTGGTCATCTTGATTGCCGCCGCGACACCGTTCACTTTCGCCCCGTATTATCATTTCTGGCTGATGCCGCTGTTGTTTGGCGCGCTGATACGCCTGATTGAATTGCGTCCGCGCTTTGCCGCCATGACTGCCTATCTGTTCGGATTAATCGGTTATACGGCACAGTTTTATTGGATACACACTGCCTTGCATGATGTTTCGGGTTTGCCGGATTCATACGCTATCCCCCTCACCTTCCTGCTACCGGCGTTTCTTGCACTTTATCCGGCCATCTGTTTTTGGGTGTGGAAAAAATGCAACCTGTCGCGCTGGGCCAAAACCGGCCTCCTGCTGCCGATTTTATGGACGCTGGCAGAATTTGCCCGCGAACGTTTCCTGACCGGATTCGGCTGGGGCGCAATCGGCTATTCCCAAATCATCAAAGACAGCCCGTTGGCAGGCTTCGCGCCTTTGGGCGGCATTCATATGGTCACGCTGGCAACCGCTTTTCCTCAGCGCATGGCTGGTGTTGCTGATTGACAACCACGGCCGTCTGAAACACCGCCTACTGCCCTTATTCCTTATCGTTGCGCTCTGCTCCGTCGGCTACATTTCCCAACAAACCGAATACACCCGCCCCTGACGGCAGCACCAGCACGGTTGCCCTGATTCAAGGCAATATCGAGCAAAATCTGAAATGGAAGGAAGAGCAAATCATTCCAACCATTCAGAAATACTACGAACAAATCAGCAAAACCAGTGCCGACATCGTCATCCTGCCTGAAACCGCCCTGCCGCTGATGCGCCAAGACCTACCCGAAGGCATCTTGGAACAATTCGCCGAACAGGCGCAAAGCAACGGCAGCGCATTGGCCATCGGCATCAGCCAATATACGCCCGACGGCAACGGCTACGAAAATGCAGTCATCAATTTGAGCGACTACCACAACAGCACTTCCGATGTCATCCCCTACTATGCCAAGAACCACCTCGTTCCATTTGGCGAATACAAGCCCTTGCCCGCCATTACCGAGCGTCTCTATAAAATGATGGATATGCCTTTGGCCGACTTTCAAAAAGGCGGCGACAACCAAGCGCCTTTGGTGATGAAAGATCAAAAAGTTGCCTTCAATGTCTGCTATGAAGACGGCTTCGGCGACGAACTCATTGCAACGGCCAAACGCTCCACCCTGCTCGCCAACATCAGCAATATGGCGTGGTACGGCAAATCCAATGCGATGTATCAGCAGCTTCAACAGTCCCAAGCGCGTGCAATGGAACTGGGCCGTTACATGGTTCGCTCCACCAATACCGGCGCAACCGCCATTATTTCACCTAAAGGTACGATTGTTGCCGAAGCCCAACCGGATACAGAAACCGTCCTCGAAGGCCACGTTAAAGGCTATATCGGCGAAACGCCTTATATGAAAGCAGGCGGCTCCACATGGCTTATCAGCATTTTAGCCGTTATCGGCATATTCCTCATCCTGATTGGCCGGAAAAAACCAGAATAAAAAAATTTTTAAGACCTTGTTATACAAGGTCTTTTTTATTACTAAAACTATTTACATACAGAAATGTTTGTAATATACTTATCCAAAACCTAGCAAATCACTCAAATTTTCTAAGACAATCAACCCTTGCGATTCAAGCAGTAAAAACTATTGAATCTATCGTTAATTTACAGAAAAAATCCAACCCATAACAAAACAAACCACAGGCAGTGTTATACTGCTTGTCACACAATAAACAAAAAGCCGTTTTCAGACGGCCTAATTAAGGAGAGCATCCTTTATGGATAAAGCTTTTGCATTACCCGTTATCCACAGCGGCAACGGTAGCCTTGAACAATACATTCATACTGTCAACAGCATTCCCATGCTTACCGCCGAAGAAGAAACACAACTGGCCGAACGTCAACAAAAAGGCGATCTCAACGCCGCCAAACAGCTTATTCTGTCCCATCTTCGTGTCGTTGTATCCATTGCACGCGGCTACGACGGCTACGGCCTCAACCAAGCCGACCTGATTCAAGAAGGCAATATCGGCCTGATGAAAGCCGTCAAACGCTACGAACCAAGTCGCGGCGCGCGCCTGTTTTCGTTTCGCCGTGCATTGGATTAAAGCCGAAATCCACGAATTCATTTTGCGCAACTGGCGTTTGGTCCGCGTTGCCACCACCAAACCGCAACGCAAACTGTTCTTCAATCTGCGCAGTATGCGTAAAAACCTGAATGCTTTGTCTCCAAAAGAAGCGCAAGAAATCGCCGACGATTTGGGTGTCAAATTGTCCGAAGTCTTGGAAATGGAACAACGCATGACCGGTCACGACATCGGCATCATGGCAGAAAACAACGATGACGAGGACAATTTCGCCCCTATCGACTGGTTGGCCGACCACGATGCTGAGCCTAGCCGTCAGTTGTCCAAACAAGCTCACTACGCCCTGCAAACCGAAGGTCTGCAAAATGCCTTGGCACAACTGGACGACCGCAGCCGCCGTATTGTTGAAAGCCGCTGGTTGCAAGACGATGGCGGTTTGACCCTGCACGAATTGGCTGCCGAATACGGCGTATCTGCCGAACGCATCCGCCAAATCGAAGCCAAAGCCATGCAAAAACTGCGCGGTTTCTTGGCAGAAGAAGCAGAAGCCGTTTAAGCCTTTCATGATAAAAAGGCCGTCTGAATCTTTTCAGACGGCCTTTTCGATGATAAACCTCATTGCATCTTCTCCCCCAACACATTCATTTTAAAGCCCACTTAAGCTATAATACCCACCACACACACTACCCAGTCATACCATAACCATGCAACTTACCGTCGTCGGACTCAATCACCAAACCGCGCCCTTGAGCATACGCGAAAAACTGGCATTTGCAGCTGCAAATCTGCCGGATGCCGTGTCCAACCTCGCGCGCAGTGAGGCGGCGGAAGAAGCAGTCATTCTTTCTACCTGCAACCGCACCGAGCTTTACTGCGTCGGTGAAACCGAAAAATCATCGACTGGTTGGCGCAATATCACAACCTGCCTGTCGAAGAAATCCGCCCTTACCTCTATACCTTAGATAATAATGAAACTGTCCGCCACGCCTTCCGTGTCGCCTGCGGTTTGGATTCCATGGTCTTGGGCGAACCGCAAATTCTCGGTCAAATCAAAGATGCCGTCCGCGTTGCGCAAGAACAGGAAAGCATCAATACCCACTTAAACGCCCTGTTTCAAAAAACCTTTGCCGTTGCCAAAGAAGTACGTACCGACACTGCTGTCGGCGAAAACTCCGTCTCCATGGCTTCTGCATCGGTCAAAATGGCAGAGCAAATTTTCCCTTCCATTTCTGATCTGAATGTCCTCTTTATCGGCGCAGGCGAAATGATTGAACTGGTGGCCACTTATTTTGCCGCCAAAAATCCCAAGCTCATTACCGTTGCCAACCGTACACACCAGCGCGCGCAGGAATTGTGCGACAAACTCGGTGTCAACGCCGAAGCCTGCCTATTGAACGAATTACCCGATATTCTTCACGATTACGACGTGGTTGTTTCTTCCACTGCCAGCCAACTTCCCCTCGTCGGCAAAGGCATGGTTGAGCGCGCATTGAAAAAACGCCACAACATGCCTGTTTTCCTGCTGGATTTGGCCGTTCCGCGCGATATCGAAGCCGAAGTCGGCGAATTGGAAGACGCATATCTTTATACCGTAGACGACATGATGGACATCGTCCAAAGCGGTAAAGATGCGCGCAAAAAAGCAGCGGCGGCGGCTGAAAGCATGGTGGAAGAAAAAGTCAGCGAATTTATCCGCCTGCAGAAAAACCGTCAAAGCGTTCCGCTTATCCGCGCCTTGCGCGACGAAGGCGAACGCGCACGCCGCCAAGTATTGGAAAATGCCATGAAGCAACTGGCAAAAGGTGTATCCGCCGAGGATGTCCTTGAACGCCTCTCCATCCAGTTGACCAACAAACTGCTCCACTCTCCGACACGCACGCTCAATAAAGCCGGCTCGGACAACAGCGAATTAATCGATGCCGTGGCGCAGATCTACCATTTGGATCAACACGACTGACCACAATTTCAAGGCCGTCTGAAAGAAGCGAACCGACCGACAGGTCATATCCCAAAGCTTTCAGACGGCCTTAAAACAATAAAATCCCAATTATCATTTTTTCATTTAAAATGAAATGCTTGAAAAAAAACCGTTAAAGTGTAAAAATCCTACCTTATACATTTAAACAGCATTCAAACAATAAAACTGCCTGCCGGCTCAAACGCATGCCGACAATACGATAGGCACCGGCAAAAGGAACTTTCGTGAATATTAAAACAAACACATATCTGGCCCTTGCTGTCCTCTCAGCTTCTCTTCTTTCAGGTTGCGACAAAGTCAGCACCTTTTTCGGCAAAGACGAAAACAAAGAACTCGTCCAACGCATAGAAACCAATACCGATGACGGAAAAGTCGGTATGTTGTTGCCCGACTTTCGCCCAACTGGTACAAAACGAAGGACAGGCAGTCGTCAATATTCAAGCGACACCGGCGAAAACGCACTGCGACACCGGATGACGACCACAGCATGGACCTGAGCCAATTTCCTGACAACGATCCGTTTTACGAGTTCTTCAAGCGCCTTGTTCCCAATATGCCCGACATGCCGCAGGAAGATACCGAAAGCGACGCTTTGAATTTCGGTTCCGGCTTCATCATCAGCAAAGACGGCTATATCCTGACCAATACCCACGTGGTTGCCGGCATGGGCAATATCAAAGTCCTGCTCAACGACAAACGCGAATACACGGCCAAACTGGTCGGCTCAGACGCCCAATCCGACGTTGCCCTCTTAAAAATTGAGCCGCAAGAAGACTTGCCGGTTGTCAAAATCGGCAATCCGAAAGATTTGAAACCGGGCGAATGGGTAGCCGCCATCGGCGCGCCTTTCGGCTTTGACAACAGCGTAACCTCCGGCATCGTCTCCGCCAAAGGTCGCAGCCTGCCGAATGAAAACTACACGCCGTTCATCCAAACCGACGTTGCCATCAACCCCGGCAACTCTGGTGGCCCGTTATTCAACCTCCGCGGCCAAGTAGTCGGCATCAACTCGCAAATTTACAGCCGCAGCGGCGGTTTCATGGGCATTTCGTTTGCTATTCCGATTGATGTTGCCATGAATGTGGCCGAACAATTAAAAGCCAACGGCAAAGTCCAACGCGGTCAATTAGGCGTGGTTATTCAAGAAGTTTCTTACGATTTGGCCAAATCTTTCGGTTTGGACAAAGCAAGCGGCGCACTGATTGCCAAAATCATGCCGAAACAGCGCGGCACAACAAGCCGGTTTGCAGGTTGGCGACATCGTACGCAAAGTTAACGGCGAAGAAGTCCGCGCTTCCAGCGATTTGCCTGTTATGGTCGGCTCGATTATGCCGGGTAAAGAAGTGACTTTGAGCATCTGGCGCGGCGGTAAACAAACCGATGTCAAAGTCAAAACTTGGCAGCGCAGCCGAGCAAACGGAAACTTCTGCAAAAGAAGCCGAACACCCGCAACACGAAGGCGGCCATGACGGATTTCACCGTTGAAAATGCAGGCGTTACCCTGCAGGTTGAAAACGCAGACGGCAAACAACGCTTAATCGTTCTGCGCGTTAGCGGTGCGGCCGAACGTGCCGGCCTCAAACGCGGCGACGAAATCATTGCCGTCAGCCAAATCAGCGTCAATGACGAATCCACTTTCCGTAGCGCATTGGAAAGCGCAGGCAAAAACGTACCGCTTTTGGTGCAACGCGACGGCAATACTTTGTTCCTCGCGCTAAATCTGCAGTAGTCCGATTTTTCAGACGGCATGATGATGTGTTAGATGATAAAATACCCATCTGTCAGAGGCGGTGGGTATTTTGTTATCCGCCTTCCAATTTAGGCCGTCTGAAAATATTTCACCGCTTATATACAATATAATTATGCAACTTATTAATTATTCGAATTCTATTTTATCTATCGTCCCGGCAGCCATTGCACTCGCCTTGGCCATTGCCACGCGCCGTGTATTGCTGTCCCTGGGTGTCGGCATTATCGTCGGCTCATTCCTGCTGGTAGGCGGTAATCCACTCGATGCTTTGGTTCACTTAAAAGACATGGCTGTCAGCCTGACGTGGGCGGACGGCGATTGGTCTTTGGGCAAACCCAAAATCCTGCTCTTTTTGGTGCTTTTGGGGATTTTCACTTCCCTGCTGACGCATTCCGGCAGCAACCAAGCATTTGCCGATTGGGCAAAACAGCACATCAAAGGCCGTCGCGGTGCGAAGCTGCTGACTGCCTGTCTGGTATTCGTTACCTTTATTGACGACTATTTTCACAGTCTTGCCGTCGGTGCGATTGCCCGCCCTGTAACCGACAAATTCAAAGTTTCCCGTGCCAAACTGGCTTATATCCTGACTCCACTGCCGCGCCGATGTGCGTTTTGATGCCGGTATCCAGCTGGGGCGCATCGATTATCGCTACTTTGGCCGGCCTTTTGGTGACTTACAACATCACAGACTACACACCGATGGGCGCATTCGTGGCCATGAGCCTGATGAATTACTACGCCGTCTTCGCATTGATTATGGTGTTTGTCGTTGCCTGGTTCTCCTTTCGACATCGGCTCTATGGCTCGTTTGGAACGCGCCGCTTTGAACGAAATTCATGATGAAACCGTTGAAACAGGCCATCCCAACGGTCGCGTATTCGCGCTGATTGTGCCGGTTTTGGTACTGATCGTCGCCACGGTTTCCGCCATGATTTACACTGGCGCACAAGCTTCTGAAACCTTCTCTTTGCTCAGCGCATTTGAAAATACCGACGTGAACACTTCCCTCGTGTTCGGCGGTACTTGCGGCGTATTGGCCGTCATCCTCTGCACCATCGGCACCATCAAAACCAGCGATTACCCTAAAGCCATTTGGCAGGGCATCATCTCTATGCGCGGTGCCATTATCATCTTGATTTTGGCATGGATCATCAGCACCGTTGTCAGCGAAATGCACACCGGCGAATACCTCTCCACTTTGGTGGCAGGCAATATCCACGCAGGTTTCCTGCCCGTGATTTTGTTTATGCTCGCAGGCGTAATGGCCTTCGCTACCGGTACAAGCTGGGGTACATTCGGCATCATGTTGCCGATCGCCGCCGCCATGGCCGTCAAAGTCGAACCATCGCTGATTATCCCTTGCATGTCTGCCGTAATGGCCGGTGCCGTATTCGGCGACCACTGCTCGCCAATTTCCGACACCACCATCCTCTCTTCTACCGGCGCACACTGTAACCACATCGACCACGTTACCTCGCAATTCCCTTACGCGCTGACCGTAGCCGCGTCTGCCGCCTCAGGCTACCTCGCACTGGGCATGACCGGCTCCGCACCTTTAGGTTTTGTGGTAACCGGCATCGTGATGGTTGTGTTGATTCTGATCTTGAAAGACAAGAAAAAAACAACTGCCTAATTCAAAACCAATATTCAGACGGCCTGAGATATTCCTATACTCTCAGGCCGTCTGAACATAACGATTATCCAATAGATACATTATTCAGGACAAAACAATGAATACGCCTCATCTTCCACGCGGCCCAGTCATGGCCGACGTCGCCGCCTATCATCTGACCGAAGAAGAAAAACAACGCCTGCTCGACCCTGCCGTCGGTGGCGTTATTTTGTTCCGCCGCAACTTTGAAAACGTTTCCCAACTCAAAGCTTTGGTTCAAGAAATCAAAGCCGTCCGCACACCTGAACTCATCATCGCCGTCGACCACGAAGGCGGGACGGGTTCAACGTTTTATTGACGGCTTCACCCGCCTGCCGGCCATGAACGTATTGGGCGAAATTTGGGACAACGAAGGCAAAGAAGCCGCCTGCGCCCAAGCAGAACAAGTCGGCTGGGTTTTGGCGACCGAACTCTCCGCCTGCGGTATCGACCTATCCTTTACGCCTGTATTGGATTTGGACTGGGGTCAATGTGCTGTCATCGGCAACCGCAGTTTCCACCGCGACGCCAACATCGTGACCCAGCTTGCCCTTGCCCTGCAAAAAGGCCTGAACAAAGGCGGCATGAAATCTTGCGGCAAACACTTCCCCGGCCACGGCTTTGTCGAAGGCGACAGCCATCACGTCCTGCCTTGCGATGAACGCAGCCGCGAAGAGCTGGAAGCTGCCGACCTTATCCCCTTCCGCGCATTGAGCCAAGCAGGTATGGCCGCAGTCATGCCTGCCCACGTCGTCTATCCTCAAATAGACAGCCAACCTGCAGGCTTCTCCGAAAAATGGCTGAAGCAAATCCTGCGCCAAGAAATCGGATTTAACGGCGTTATCTTTTCAGACGACCTGACCATGGAAGGCGCATGCGGTGTCGGCGGTATTAAAGAACGCGCCCGCCTTTCTTTTGAAGCAGGCTGCGATATTGTACTGGTATGCAACCGCCCTGATTTGGTAGATGAATTGCGAGACGGTTTCCACGCACCGGCAAACGCCGACTTGGCAGCACGTTGGCAATACATGGCCAACACATTGACCGTACAAGAAGCGGCCGACATCATGGCAACCGAAGAATTCCAAGCCGCCCAACAAGCAACTGCCAAACTGGCAACGCCCAAAGACATCGCAGGCGGTGTCAAAGTCGGCGAAGCATTCTGATTCAAGGCCGTCTGAAACATTGACGGCAAATAAAAAAGGAAGACTTGAAAAAGTCTTCCTTTTTTTGATTCAAACCGATTAGCGGTGTTGTGGATTATAACGGCTTTCCAATCGCAGGAATACCCAGCCCAAGAAAGCTTGTCAGCACAAAGATAAATCAACGCAATAGTATAAAGTGGCTCTTCATAAATGGAATAGCGTCCGCTAATCGTTTTTTGCACATAAGTCAGCTCTGCCACAGCGATAACGGACAGCAAAGGAGCTGTCTTTCAAAAGCGTAATAAATTCACTCGCAAGTGGCGGCAACATACGGCGAAAAGCCTGAGGCAAAATCACATAACGCATCGCCTGAGTATAGGTCAGACCCAAAGAACGCGCAGCTTCCATTTGGCCTTTATCAATTGACTGGATACCGGCACGGAAAATCTCACAAATATACGCACCCGAGTTCGCAATCAAAGCCAAAGAACCGGCAATCAACGCACCATAAGAACGGCGAAAGATCAATTTCGGCTGCTTCGCCGCTAATCAATACACCGTCGGCCGGATGAACGAAAAATGGGAACCAAACATAAGCCCAAATCACAATTTGTACAAACAATGGCGTACCGCGGAACAGCGTAACATACCAAAAAGAAATCTTACGCAACACCCAAGCCAAGGCACGCATCGGCACACCGGCTTTTTCCGGATTGATCAAACGCGCCAATGCCAGCAGCAAACCCAAAATCGAACCGCCTGCCGTTGCAACCACCGTCAGTCCCCAGCGTCGTCAATACGCCGTATAAAAACATCCAGCGGTATTCGTAAATAATGTCAAAACGAAAATCCATAACCCTTCCGTCGGTCAAAATCGGTAACTAATCCGAATATTTTTTAAAATGAAGCTTGATATTTTACAAGAAAATACATTGCTTGAACGGTTTTTTGTTAAATTATTCCGTCCAACCCTACTTTTTTTACATTTCCAATGAATTACAGCCCCTTTTCACCTTTCATCATATAAGACATTTTCCGTATAAAAAACAAAGCGCAAAACCCGACACAAAATTGACCGAAACACAAAAACAGCGGATAATCCGCCCATTCTTCAAACATCTTTCAGACGGCCTTCCCTCTTCCCTTGAAGGCCGTCTGAAAACATTTTAAAAAGCATAAAACATGAAAGCACCCGAACTCTTATTGCCCGCCGGCGGCCTCGAACGCATGCGCGCCGCCTACGATTACGGCGCAGATGCCGTTTACGCCGGCAGCCCGCGTTACTCCCTGCGCGCCCGCAACAACGAATTTGCCAAACTCGACGTCCTCGAACAAGGCATTAAAGAAGCGCACGAGCGCAATAAAAAATTCTTCCTGACCGTCAATACGCTGCCGCACAACTCCAAACTCAAAACCTTCGTTTCCGATATGGAGCCCTTGATTGCCATGAAGCCCGACGCGCTGATTATGGCGGATCCGGGTTTGATCATGACCGTGCGCGAAAAATGGCCGGAGATGCCGATCCATCTGTCCGTTCAGGCAAACACCACCAACTACTGGGGCGTAAAATTCTGGCAAAACATCGGTGTCGAACGCATTATTCTGTCACGCGAATTGAGCATGGAAGAAATTGCCGAAATCCGCCAAGAATGCCCCGACATCGAACTTGAAGTCTTCATTCACGGCGCATTGTGCATCGCCTACTCAGGTCGTTGCCTATTGTCGGGCTATTTCAACCACCGCGACCCCAACCAGGGCACCTGCACCAACTCCTGCCGTTGGGATTACAAGGTTCACAACGCCACTGAAAGCGATGCGGGCGATGCCCAACTTCTGCAAGGTTTCAACTTTGAAAAAGCCCAAGAAGAAGCCAACCAAAACTTTGAAGGCATCAACGGTCAAAAACGCCATCCCTACGCCGACAAAGTTTTCCTGATTGAAGAGTCCAACCGCCCGGGCGAAATGATGCCGATTATGGAAGACGAACACGGCACCTACATCATGAACTCCAAAGACCTTCGCGGCATTGAAGTGGTTGAGAAACTGGCCAAAATCGGCGTCGACAGCCTCAAAGTCGAAGGCCGCACAAAATCGCTTTATTATGTTGCACGCGTGGCTCAGTCCTACCGCAAAGCGATTGACGATGCCGTTGCAGGCCGTCCGTTTGATTACAGCCTGTTGAGCGAACTCGAAGGCCTTGCCAACCGCGGCTACACCAGCGGCTTCCTCGAGCGCCACCAAACTCAGGATTACCAAAACTACCTGACCGGCCACTCCATCGCCAAACAAAGCCAATATGTCGGCCACGTTACCGAAATCGATGAAAACGGCTGGGCGACCATCGAAGTCAAAAACCGCTTTGCAGTCGGCGATTCACTCGAAATCATCCACCCGAGCGGCAACCAAACCATCAAATTGGAACAAATGACCCGCAAAAGGCCAGCCTGTCGATGTTGCACCAGGCAACGGTATTCAGGTCAAAATCCCCAACATGCAGGGCAAAGAAAAAGCTTTGGTTGCGCGGATTATGAATCCTTAAGCATCAACCAAACAAAGGCCGTCTGAAAGTTTCAGACGGCCTTTTAAATTATCTATGCTGTTTTAAGCCTGTTCTTGCAATACGGCGGCAATCAATTCTTCCGCACCATCATCTGCCAGTTTTTTGGCGACTGCACGACCCAAGGCATCGGCGTATTCGGCAGGGGCTTGCGCGTCCGCCTGCAAAATGACCGAACCGTCAGGATGGCCGACCAAGCCGCGCAAGGTCAGCAAGCCGTTTTCTTCAGTGCAATATGCGGCCAGCGGCACTTGGCAGCTTCCGCCCAAAGCGCGCGCCAACGCGCGTTCGGCCGTAACGCAGGCGTGTGTGGTATCGTGGTTTCAAACGGCTTCAAGACTTCGTACAAATCTTCGCGATGCGCTGCAATTTCGATACCCAATGCGCCTTGTCCGGCGGCAGGCAGGCTGTCGGATTCCGACAAAATCATGCGGATGCGTTCGTCCAATTCCAGACGCTGTCAAACCGGCGGCAGCCAAAATAATCGCGTCGTATTCGCCGTTATCGAGTTTGGACAAACGGGTTTGCACATTGCCGCGCAAAGGTTTGATAACCAAATGCGGATAGCGCGCGCGCAACTGGGCTTCGCGGCGCAGGCTGGATGTACCGACGATGGCGCCTTTAGGCATTTCTTCCAAACGCGCGTATTGGTTGGATACAAACGCGTCAAACGGATTGGCGCGTTCGCCGATGGCCGCAAGCGCGAAACCTTCAGGCAAATCCATCGGTACGTCTTTAATCGAATGCACGGCCAAGTCGGCTCGGCCGTCATACAAAGCCTGTTCCAACTCTTTGACAAACAAGCCTTTACCGCCGACTTTTGACAAAGTTCTGTCCAAAATCTGGTCGCCACGCGTGGTCATGCCCAAAATCTCGACTTCGCAATCGGGATACAGGGCTTTCAGACGGCCTTGGATATGTTTTGCCTGCCACATGGCAAGCAGGCTTTCGCGACTGGCGATAACGAGTTTTTTCGGGTTCATAATGGTTGCCTGAAAGATGGAAAACGGCATGAAGTCTATCATATTTTGGGCGGTTTTTCAGACGGCATGGGGGTGAATATGTTATATTTACGCCTAAAAACCCAATTTTCCGGACAACATGAAACGCGCCAAACAATATCCTTTTTTATCCTTACAGCGGCAACGTTTTCATCTGAACTTTGAAAACGCCTCTTCCACCGCCAACCTTCCGAGCGAACGCGATTTTTACCGCTGGGCGTGGTCTGCCTTGAAAAACGAATACCGCCGCACAGACATCAGCCTGATTCTTCTGGACGAAGAAGAAGCCCGCGCTTACAACCGCGACTACCGCGGCAAAGATTACGCCACCAATGTATTGAGTTTCGCGCTCAACGAAGGCGAAATCCTGCCCGATCAGTTTTCAGACGGCCTGTATGGCGATTTGGTGATTTGTCCGCAAGTGGTGTTGAAAGAAGCCGCCGAACAAGGCAAAACACCCGAGCAGCATTTTGCCCACCTGACCATACACGGTACTTTACACCTGATGGGCTACGACCACATCGAAGACGATGAAGCCGAAATAATGGAAGCCGAAGAAATCCGCCTGATGCTGGCGGCAGGCTTCCCCAACCCCTACCAAGAGGACGAATATTAAAATGGACGGTACGCAGTCGAAACCCAAATTTTTCGAACGCCTAATCTCCCGACTTGCCGGCGAGCCCGACTCCGCCGAAGACGTATTGACCCTGCTGCGCCAAGCGCACGAGCAGGAAGTTTTTGACGCCGACACACTGACCCGGCTGGAAAAAGTATTGGACTTTGCCGAGCTGGAAGTGCGCGATGCGATGATTACGCGCAGCCGCATGAACGTATTGAAAAGAGAACGACAGCATCGAGCGCATTACAGCCTACGTCATCGAAACCGCCCATTCGCGTTTCCCCGTCATCGGCGAAGACAAAGACGAAGTTTTGGGTATTTTGCACGCCAAAGACCTGCTCAAATATATGTTCAACCCCGAGCAGTTCCACCTGAAATCCGTCTTGCGCCCTGCCGTTTTCGTTCCCGAAGGCAAATCTTTGACCGCCCTTTTAAAAGAGTTCCGCGAACAGCGCAACCACATGGCGATTGTCATCGACGAATACGGCGGCACATCCGGCTTGGTCACCTTTGAAGACATCATCGAGCAAATCGTCGGCGAAATCGAAGACGAGTTTGACGAAGACGACAGCGCCGACAATATCCACGCCGTTTCTTCCGAACGCTGGCGCATCCACGCGGCTACCGAAATCGAAGACATCAACACCTTCTTCGGTACGGAATACAGCAGCGAAGAAGCCGACACCATCGGCGGCCTGGTCATTCAAGAGTTGGGACATCTGCCCGTGCGCGGCGAAAAAGTCATCATCGGCAGCCTGCAATTTACCGTCGCACGCGCCGACAACCGCCGTCTGCACACCCTGATGGCCACACGAATTAAAGAAAACACGGATAAACCATGATTATTCTGGATCACGTCTCCAAACACTATCAAACACGCGACAAAACAAGACTTTGTCGCCGTCGAGCCGACCAGCCTCGAAATCAAACAGGGTGAAATCTTTGGCCTGATGGGCTACTCCGGCGCAGGCAAATCCACCCTGCTGCGCCTGATTAATTTATTGGAACGTCCCGACACAGGTACCGTCAGCGTATGCGGCCAAGAATTGACCGCGCTCAACGCCACGCAACTGCGCCACGCCCGACAAAACATCGGCATGGTATTCCAACAGTTCAACCTATTGAGCAACCGTACCGTTGCCGAAAACGTCGCCTTTCCTTTAGAAATTGCCAAATGGCCGTCTAAAAAAATCCAAGCGCGTGTTGAAGAATGTTTGGAAATCGTCGACTTGCAAGACCGTGCCAACCATTACCCGTCCCAACTTTCCGGCGGTCAAAAACAACGTGTCGGCATTGCCCGCGCGCTGGCGCCGCAACCTCAAGTCATCCTCGCCGACGAACCCACTTCCGCCCTCGACCCTGCCACTACGCGCAGCGTTTTGAAGTGTTTGGAAGACATCAACCGACGTTTCAACGTCACCATCGTCATCGTTACCCACGAAATGAGCGTTATCCGCCGCCTGTGCGACCGTGCCGCCCTCTTGGACAAAGGCCGTCTGCTGGAAATCGTTGAAGTACACGGCAACCAAATCCATGCCCAATCCGAATCGGGCAAGAGCTGATTCGAGAGGACTAATATGGCAAATTTGACATTTGAACGTGCTGTTGAGACCATCGTCAGCATGAAAGGCGAAATTATCCAAGCCTTGGGCGAAACCTTTATTATGGTCGGCCTATCGACTACTTTCGCCGTTATCTTCGGTACGATTTTGGGCGTATTGCTGTTTGTAACGTCAAGTCATCAGTTACACTACAACAAACAGCTGAATTTGTTTTTGGACAACCTGGTCAACCTGATGCGCGCATTCCCTTTCGTCATCCTGATGATTGCCATGATTCCTGTTACACGCGCTATCATCGGCACGACCATCGGCCCGGTGGCCGCCTCATTGGTATTGAGCGTATCCGGCCTGTTCTACTTCGCCCGTCTGGTCGAGCAAAACCTGCGCGAAGTACCCAGAGGCGTGATTGAAGCGGCCTCCGCAATGGGGGCTTCCCCCATGAGCATCATCTGCAAAGTGCTTTTGAATGAAGCGCGCGCAGGTATGGTTTCCAGCATTACCGTACTGGCTATCGGCCTTCTGTCGTACAGCGCGGCGGCAGGTATGATTGGCGGCGGCGGCTTTGGGCGACCTTGCCATCCGTTACGGCTACTACCGCTATCAAATGGAAGTCATCATCTTCATCGTCGCCATCCTGGTTTTACTCGTTATCCTGATTCAAGGTATCGGCAACAGATTGGCACGCAAACTGGATAAACGTTAAACAAACCAGGCCGTCTGAAAGGGACTTACTATTTTTCAGACGGCCTGTTATCTATTTAGAACATATTAGGATATATATTCCAAATAAATTTACAAAAAACATCCTCATAGTTCCAAAATAGATTTACAATCCCTCTTTTTTTGACGACGGCAGCTTGAGGCCGTCTGAAACCGCTTTATCATCCATCAGGAGCAAAATATGCAAAACCAACACATTCTTCAAAACCCTTTCAGCCGCTGCGCTCGCCATCGTACTGGCTGCCTGCGGTGGTCAAAAAGACAGCGCGCCTGCTGCTTCTGCCGCTTCTTCTGCCGACAACGGCGCAGAGAAAAAAGAAATCGTCTTCGGTACAACTGCCGGCGACTTCGGCGATATGGTAAAAGACCAAATCCAACCAGCTTTGGAGAAAAAGGCTATAAAGTCAAACTGATCGAGTTCACCGACTATGTGCGCCCCAACCTTGCTTTGGCTGAAGGCGAATTGGACATCAACATCTTCCAACACAAACCTTATCTGGACGACTTCAAAAAAGAACACAAACTGGACATCGTTGAAGCCTTCCAAGTACCGACCGCACCTTTGGGCTTATATCCTGGCAAACTGAAATCTTTGGATGAAGTGAAAGACGGTGTCAGCGTTTCTGCACCTAACGATCCGTCCAACTTTGCCCGTGCATTGGTTATGTTGAACGAATTGGGCTGGATTAAACTGAAAGCCGACGTTAATCCGCTGACTGCTTCTAAAAACGATATTGCCGAAAACCCAAAAAACATCCAAATCGTAGAACTTGAAGCCGCCCAACTGCCACGCAGCCGTGCCGACGTTGACTTTGCCATCGTTAACGGCAACTACGCCATGAGCAGTGGCATGAAACTGACTGAAGCCCTGTTCCAAGAGCCAAGCTTTGCCTACGTTAACTGGTCTGCCGTCCGCACTGCCGACAAAGACAGCCAATGGCTGAAAGATGTAACCGAAGCCTACAACTCTGACGAGTTCAAAGCTTACTCACAAAAACGCTTTGCCGGTTACAAATATCCTGCTGCATGGGGTGAAAACGCAGCTGCAGGCGCTCAAGCCGAAGCTGCTTCTACTGCTTCTGCAACCAAATAAGTAACTTTTTGAAAAAAGGCCGTCTGAACATTCAGACGGCCTTTTTTTCTATTGATATCTCTTCTCAAAGCTCAAAACAAGTTTTTTGATTAACGCCAAATACTTACATAATTCCCTTTTTAAACCAAATCAATATGTTGTAAAAAAGTTCAATAAGAAAATCATGTTTTTATTCAATATAAATCAATCACTAAATGAATTATTCTACATTTTTTATAATATTCACTAGTAATGTTCCGCTTATCCTGATATTATACCGTTCATCTAAAGACATCCGGTTATCTGCATTACAGACCGTTCATCTGAATTGCTTCAAACCACTTTGTCGGATTTTCCCATGTATGTTGTGTTTCTCCGTATCGAAGGGGTTTGAGCGGTCGAAATACCGTTTTGCTTAGATATTAAAGCTTCGTGCTTTGAAATGAGTGAATTTTTGTTTTAAGTGTCGTAATCTCTTGCTAATTACTCCCAGCTGCAAGAGTTTCAGGGTTGCCCCCTTGGGCAGCCCTTCTTTTTTATCTTCCATTATTTTCAGTAATCAAGCCTTCCCTGCCCTATACACATAGTCAAAATCACAGGCAAGGCGCCCTTCTCCTCAACCTCCAATCTTCTTCAATTCATTATTCGGCATCACCAGCCAAACCTGTGCCTTTTTAACTTGAGCCGCAGTACGGATGGCACGCCTCATCCATAATGGAGAATGCGGTGGAAAAGGCATCGGCAACCGCCGCACTCTCCGCCATGACGCTCATGCTTTTATAACGCGGTTGGCTTCCGCCTGTACGCGGATCAAAAAGATGGGTAAATTTGCCAGCTTCGTCCATTACCGTGCCATAGCCGCCCGATGTGGCAAAGGCTTGGTTTTTCATGGCAATGGTGGTCAGGATTTGGTCTTCTTGGTCAGGATTGCGAATGCTGACATTCCACTCGCGCTGGTTGGCATTATCAAAGCCGTAAATTTCCCCCATATCAATCAATGCCTGGGTAACGCCTTGCTGCTTTAATAATTCGACTACCTTGTCAGTGATATAGCCCTGCGCAATGCCGTTGAGCGACAAGCCCATGCCTTTTTGGGCAAAACGGATTTCTTTGGTATCAAAATAGACTTTGTTGAAATCCACTAATTTGAGCGTGTCTTTGATACTACGTTCGGATGGCGGTGTTTCGGTTTTTGGGTTTCGCCTGAAATGATCGGCATACAGATTCCACAAAGGCTGAATACTGGGATCAAATGCACCCTGCGTCAGCTGATGAATATCTCGACTGATGCTGAGCAGCTGCAAAAAATCGGATGGCGGATTTTTCAGACGGCCTTCTCGGTTTAAACGGCTGATCAGGCTATCGTCCCGATACAGGCTGAAGATTTTTTCCAACCGTGAAACTTCCGCCAATACTTTGTTGACCAATATTTCCGCCTGCTTGCGCTCAACGCCGAACAAACGCAATTCCGCGCCCGAACCCAATGCAATGCCTCTCCAAATAACTGGCTGCTCTTCTTGATTCGGGCTGGCCGGATGAGTCGGCTGATTGGTTTTGCGGCTAATGGCAAAAGGAATGCCGACGCCGGAGGCAAGTGTGGCGGCTATGGCAAAGAAACGGCGGCGCGTTAAAGGGGTGGACATAAAGTATTCCTTAGATTTTTATCTTTACATTGAAAGCCGCATTCATTAAATCATCAATCGGCAGCTTCCAACACAAAGGCCGTCTGAAACTGTTTCAGACGGCCTTTATTGATTATTTTATTTAAAAATGTATTCGTCGGGCATCTCTGCAAAACCGACTACTCTGCCGCCTTTTTCTTTGGCGAATTTTTCAGCCTGAGCCTTGTCGGCAAACGGAAGCGCGTCTTCCGCACCCATGCCGCCGATAAAGCTGCTTTCGATAACGTAATAGGCTTTTTTCGCATCTATCCATTCGGCGTCGGCATTGGGTTTTTCCCAATCTTTGACTTTGCCCATATCGGTAACATAGATGGCATGAATGCCTTTAGGCTCTTCGGGCAGCTTGGTATAGCCAAACATCTGCTTGATGGTGGAAAACCAAACCGGTTTGTCAGGTTTGCCGTTCAAGAAGATTTGCGCTTTAGGGCCGTTGTGTTCGGTCAAATTCATGCTGCAGTAATGACCGACTGCGCTGTCGCTGATTTGTTGGGGCGTAGGCGGAGGAGTATTTTCCTCTTTGCTACAAGCAGATAAAGCAAGGATGGTGAATGCTGTAAATAATATTTTTCTCATATTTGTCTCTTTCCGAAAATCCAGGCGGCTAAGACCAAAGGAATGATAACCCATAATACCTGCGCCGTCAGCAAAACCGGCATAGTCAAGCTGATTTGATCGCTCAAACCGGCCATACCTGCGTACATAGCGGTGTTTTCATAACCGGTCAGGTTGAGCAGACGGTAAATGTCGGAAGGATTGAACAAAAGAATGGTTTCTACAACAGGCGCGGTAATAACTTGTTCGGTATCGGCAACCAAAATACCCAAAAGCGCCATATCGAAAATCACCACAAAAAACAGCCATACGCCGATGGCGATACCGGCGGCAGTACCGCGTTCTTTGACTTTCGCGCTGATCAAATAACCCATAGACAAAAAGGCTGCACCAAGAATCACACTGGCAATAATCAGGAGGGCAAAAGGTTTCCATGCGGCAAAATCAACGCCGCCGTTGGCAAGCTGAAGGGTAATACCCGCCAATCCGTAGCCTGCCGTGGTAGCAAGGGCAAGGATGATGAGATGGCCGATAAATTTGCCGGCAAGGATTTGGTTGCGCGAAATCGGATAGCTCAACAACAGCGCCATCGTGCCGCGTTCGATTTCGCCAATCAGCGCATCATAAGAGAGCAACATCGCAATCAGCGGAATCAGGAAAATCGACAGGCTGGAGAGGCTGACAACGGTAACAGTCAATGGATCGACTTTGACTGTGCCGGTAGGCGAGCTGCCCAGGAAACCCAATGACAGGGCAAGCGCTGCAAGCAGGAGCGCGGCGGCAAGTACCCAACGGTTGCGCAGGCTGTCGCGGACTTCTTTGCCGGTAATAATCCAAACGGGGTTCATACGTCTTCCCTTTTTAAGAATTGTGCGTACATATCATCAAGTGTCGGGGTATGGATATCGATATAGGCAAGGTTGCCCAAATCACCCAATTCGCTCAAAAGTCCCATACGCTCTTCGGCTTTACATTGCGCTTTATACGACAGGCCGTCTGAAAGCGGCTGCCAACGCTCGCTTAACGGGCGCGCTTCTTTCAAACGGACATTGACGGTCAACGGCAAACCACTTTGGACATGCAGCTCATCCATGCTGCCATCGGCAACTTTCACGCCGTTTTTCATGACGATAATACGGTCGGCGTGGCCATCGAGTTCGGCAAGCGCGTGCGTGCTGAGCAATACGGTTGCACCGTGTCCATTCAGTTCGCGCACGACTTCGTAAAACATTTGACGTGAAGCCGGATCAAGGCCTGTGGTCGGTTCGTCAAACAATAAGACTTTAGGCTCGCCCAATAAGGCTTGTGCCAAAGCGAGGCGTTGGCGCATACCTTTGGAGTAAGTGCCGACACGGCGGCGTGCCGCTTGAGAAATGCCGACGCGTTCCAACAACTCACGGTTTTTACTCAAGGGCTGTTTTTTCAGCTTGGCATAGAAATCCATGGTTTCAATGCCGGTCAATGAAGGATGAAGCGCGACGGTTTCAGGCAGGTAGCCGATTTGACTGCGAAGCAGTGCGCCTGCCTTGCTGCCGGTACGCTCGCCCAGCAACATGACTTCGCCTTCGGTCGGCGTAATCAGGCCGAGTATCAGCTTCATGATGGTGGATTTGCCCGCACCGTTATGCCCTGCCATGCCGACGCTTTCGCCTGCTTTGAGGACTAAATCGACTTGGTTGACGGCTTTTTGACTGCCGAATTGTTTGGTCACGTTTCTTAATTCGACGTGGTTGGTCATGAATAATTCCTTTGTGCTGTTTCAGACGGCCTCATTCAAAAAGGCCGTCTGAAAACATGTTTAATTCAAAGATCCGTTTTCGGCATCACTCCAATCGGATTGGCGCGTATTGGCTTCGTGCAACAGCTCATCCTTCATGGCTTCGTATTTGGTGCTTGTTTTGTTGCTGATCGGTTTCATCAATGGCTTACTGTCGATGACGCCGCCCGGCAAAATAGCGGGGAACTGCGATTGCGCCCATTTGACAATGCTGACAGCAGGACTGTTCATCAATAGACGGGACACGGGCGCGCGCCAAATGATTTGGTCGATAATGCCGTTCGGTCGATAGGCGTTGTCGCCAAAACCATCGCCATCAAGGTCGAATGTGCTGTTGTCGCTCCAATAATTGCCTCGTCCGCCCTCTCCCCAATCAAGGAAACGGGTGCTGACGTATTTAACTTGGCTTTCGTTGTTGATAAACGAATTATTGAACAGGCTTGTGCCTTCAATGGCTGCGGTAAAGTGGATGCCGATTTGACAGTTTTCAAAATGGTTGTCAAAAATTTTATTGAAGTTGGCGTTATAGGCGAATACGCATTTACCGGCTTTGTTGATAATGTTGTCGTTAATATCGGAATAGTTGACGTAGTTGAGCATGATGCCTTGGTCACGGCTGCCCACGGCGATATTGCCATACACTTTAAGACGCTCTGAGAACATCAACACATAGCCCATATTGTTGCCGACGGAGATGTTGTTGCTGATCTCGCTGTCGTTGGTGTACATATAATGCACTGCAAAACGCAAATCGCTGAAACGATTGCCTTTATAAGTGTTTTTTGTACTGGTATTGGAGAAAATACCGTCACGGCCTTTGGAAATATCGTTGTCGACTACTTGCGCGCCCGGCGCATTCCAAACCGTTACGCCATTACCGCGCTCATTCACGCGCAATGTGGCTTCCCCGACAATCTTATTTTCGCGTACCATCGATTCTGCCGCACCATGGATGTACACGCCGACAGAGTTGTCCAAGACATTATTGTGCTCAACCAATGCACGCGGAGCCGTTTCCTCAAGGTAAATCCCTGCATCCATGGCCGGCAGGCTCAAGCCTGAATTGGAAACTGTCAGATTGCGCAGAGTCACGTCAGGCGCATGAACGGCAATGGTACGTCCGCTCCTGTCGCCGACAATCTTGGCAGAGCGGTCGGCCGGACCTTCAATGGTAATCGGTTTGTCGATATAGAGTTTGGTCTTGTATGTACCGGAGGCAAGCTTGAGCGTATCGCCGGCTTGAGCGCGCGCTAAAGCATCATTGAGATTGTCTTGTGCGGATACGTTGATGACTGCGGCAAAGGCCGTCTGAACCATACTGCCAAGCAGCAATACGAGTGCGGCACGTTGCCATTTGGAACGATGGATTTGTGTGTGCGTCATAATCATATCTCTGTTTCAGACGGCCTGTTTGCCACATGATAAACCGATGCGGAAACAGGTATTTTGGTGTTATAGCAAAACTGTCTGATGATAACTTAATATATCATTATCATACTGGCTGACAAACAGCTTTGCTATAAAGGCCGTCTGAAAGAATGTCTTTTCAGACGGCCTGAAAGGATTAAATCATCAAACCAAAATTATTTTGGTTTAACAATCATTTGGCCTGACATTTCCATGTGCAATGCGTGGCAGAACCATTGGCAGTAGTACCAGTGTACGCCTGGACGGACTGCTTTGAAGGTTACAGAAGATGTCGCTTGCGGGCCAATCTCCATAGCGATACCGTAGCCTTCCAAAGTGAAGCCGTGAGTCAAGTCCTCAATAGTCTCAACGTTGGTCACGTATACGGTCACTTCGTCGCCTTGGTTCACTTCAAATTGAGGGATACTGAATGCAGGCGCAACGGCAGTCATGTACACGCGTACTTTGTTGCCTTCGCGTACGACTTTAGCAGCTTTTTCCAACTCAACGCCGTCTTTTTGCGCTTGTTCCAAAGCATCTTTCCAGAACCATGGGTCTTTGCGGTCCCAAGTTTTGCTTGGGTTCACTTTGGAAGCGGAAACCAGACAGAAGTCGTGCGGTTCTGCAAAAGTCGGGTTGTCGTGAACCAGACGCATTTCATCGCCGGAGATGTCGATCAATTGGTCACACTCAGGTTTCAGAGGACCTGCGTTCAGGAAGCGGTCTTTGGAGAATTTGTTCAAAGACACCAACCATTTACCGTCGGCTTCTTTGGTTTCACCCATGGTAGTGTGGTTGTGACCAGGTTGATAGTGAACGTCCAGTTTTTGTTTGATCGGATCGATTTTCTCGCCTTTGTAGGCTTTAATCGCATCGTCGATGTTCCATTTCACCATTTGGCTGTCGATAAACAATGTTGTATAAGCATTGCCGCGACCGTCAAATGCAGTGTGTAACGGGCCAAGACCCAGTTGAGGCTCAGCTACGACAACATCGCGCTCTTTGATTTTGCCTGCAAACAAGTCGTCCAGTTTGCTGACATCCAATACAGTAACGGTTGGAGACAGTTTACCATTGAGCATGATGTATTTGCCGTCAGGGCTTGCGTTACAGCCGTGAGGAGAGTTAGGAACCGGGATGTAGCGGGTGTATGGAGAGTTGGCTTCTGCACGGCCGTCCAACATTTTCACGCCGTTAACTTCTTTAAAGTCACCTTTTTTGATGCCTTCTTCGATGGCGGCCAGGTTAAATACTACACACCAGTCTTGCTCGTTAGCAGAAGCACCTTGTACAGTCAGAGCGCGCTCAGAGTTATAGCAGGTAGAGAAAGAGTATTTACCTTGGTAGTCGGCATCGCCATTGTCCAAGTTACCGTCTACCAAAACTTGCCATGCGATTTCCATGGTTTCGCCGTCAATTGCGGTATAAACGGCATTCCAAGTTTTCGCATCATCCCATTTACCTACACCGTCAACTGGAACGATATGTTCGCCGTTGGCAAAAACGTAACCGGTTTTCGGATAACGTTGCGGACGCAGACCGTGGATACCTGAAGCATTAGGAATATCGATGATTTTATCGGTTTTCATTACATCCAAGCGAACGCGGCAAACACGGGTGTTTGCTTTATCGTTGGCGTAAGCATAACGGCCATCGTAAGTTTGGTCGGTGAAAGACAAGTGTGGGTGGTGCAAGTCGCCGTTAGGGTAGCAACGCAGACCGCTGTCTTGCAGGAATTTACGGGTTTCCGGCGTAATGTTTCCGTTCAAAACGCTCAGGCTCTCGTTGGTACGACCCCAACCGGTAGCGCTGTCCATATTGAATACAGGGATACGCATCAGTTCGCGCATAGATGGCAAACCGATCAAGCGCATTTCGCCTGATTGACCGCCTGACAGGAAACCGTAGTATTGGTCAAGTTCACCTGGACCCACTTCGGAAGTCATTTTGCCCGGCTCGGCAGAATGAGCAGCTGCTTTTTCAGCAGGAGCTGCGCCAGAAGCGGCAGCTTTATCACCCTCACCGTTAGAGCAACCGGCCAAGCCCAACAAACCGGCACCGGCAATACCTGCACCGGAAGCAGCGGCAGTACCTAAGAATGAACGACGGCTTAAGCCGTTTTGTTCTAATTTTTCGTCTGACATACGACACTCCTTGGATAAAATCCGGCGGCCGATTTTTTTCAGACGGCCTGCCGATGAAAAAATTTCTAAGTCGGGCTGCCGATACAGCCCTCTTTTTTTATAAATAACTACTTATCAACACTAATTGCCGATTCTTTTTTAACAAACTGAACAACTTGTTCTTGAGCATTTTGCGTTGCTGCCGCATCGTGCTGCTCAGATTTTGCCGCCGCTTGTTTTTGTTTTTTCTTATTCGTTGCCACTACTTGAGGACAACGCGTATCGTGGTGATACATTACTGACAATGCAGACATTGGATACATTCGTTCGGATGAATGTCACCTTCAGGTGCGATTGCCTGAACCGGACATTCGTGTGTACAAATTTGGCATGGGTTACCGCACATTTTATAACGGCGCAGCCAATCAAACACACGGAAACGGCCCGGCAATGCGATACCTGCACCCAAAGGGCACAGATAACGGCAGAAGAAACGTTCGATAAACAAGCCTGCGATCAGCAAAGCGGCAGCGAACAGAACAAACCACCATTCACGCATAAATTTCAAAATGATTGCAGTTTTGAAAGGCTCAATTTCAGCAAATTTTTCAGCCGTACCCAAATCGTACAGAGAAATTGCCAACAAGGCGAAGAAAATTACATATTTAATCGCACTCAGACGGGTATGCAACAAGTGTGGTACTGTAATTTGTTTCAGACCCAATTTTTTGGCGATACGGTTGGTTAACTCTTGCAATGCACCGAAAGGACACAGCCATCCACAGAATGTACCGCGGTTCCACAACAGCATGGTCGCTGCTGTAAATAGCCACAGAATGAATACCAGCGGATCCATCAGGAAGAATTCCCAGTGGAACTCAGTCAAAATGGCTGAGAACAACGTCAAAGTATTCACTACTGATAATTGTGCCTGAGCATACCAGCCGATATAAAACAGCGTAAAGATCAGGAAACAGAGGCGGAAACGGTCATACCATTTTTCGTAACGTACAATCCAGTCTTGGAACAGGAATACCAACAGGAGAATTGTCAAAGCAATACCGACAACCACGATTTGACCTTGTTTGGCTTTCCAAACCTGTTTCCAAAGTTGGTTGGAAACACCATCATCACCGGCAGTCGCATCTTCGGCAATACCCGTACTTTCAGGGGCTGAAGCTGCAGCCGCAACTTGCTCAACCGGCGCGCTGATTTCAACAGGTGGTGCTTTTAGGATCATCAACGTAGTAGCCTTTTGGCAATTCGTAATCCAAATCCGCCGTTACGAAAAGCTTTATCGTTAACGCTCAACACGCGTTGAATCATCAGTTGCAAACGCCATGGCTCGGCAGCATCAAATTCCACACCTTCAGGGATGGTAAACCAAGATACCTCTTTAAATGCAGGTGCACCTTCCGCTGCCAAAGCAACCACACGCTCATGTTGTGCATCGGTAAAACGGAAGCTGGTATCGCCCTGAATCATTTCGATACGGTCGAAGATACCGCCACGCACATAGCCTGAGCCCTTCCAAGAGTATCGGCCTTCACCGGCAACCATAATCGCCTGTTGACCCGGTTGCAAACGTTTTTGCAAATTATTCCAACCTGCCTCACCTAAAAGGCTTTTACCGATAGAAGGTTGGCTGACCAAAGCAACATATAAATCAACGAATGTATCGTTACCATCGCCCTGCTCTGCATGGTCAGCAACACCGGCTTTTCCGCCTTTTTCAAACAGTTTGTTGATATCGTCAACAGAAATATGCAGATGGCCGACAGCTTTTTGTTCTAACAGTGCATTCCAAGACTGAATGTCTTGTTTATCAGGATTCACAGCACGACGGGGACGGGTTTGAACCGCAGGCGCATTCTCAGCCTGCTCACCAGAAGCGGCAGCAGCACCGGCTTGAGCCGCTTTATCAGTACCCAAATGATATTGATGAATAACCGACTTGACAGAACGCTGAATACTATCGTTAATCACCATCAACGTTACAGTCGCACCACTGATGATATCAGCAGGAGCCACACCAGGCTGTGGAGGATTTTTAATAAAATTTAAGCCAATATATTTATCAATGAATTTATCGACTCGTGATTGCGGAATACCGATCAGCATAATTGGTTCATGGTGCTCAACCAATTTCGCTCCCGCAATAGTGCCATCATTGGCCAATGCGATCATCGTATCAATCGGCTTACTCGAATAACCGCGCGTATTAACCACGTCAGTCGTGATATAAACCAGACCAAGCTGCTCTTCGCCTTTATATACACGAGCAACCAAAGGCTTACCTTCAGGTTTGCCGTAGCGATCAGCACCAGGAAAAATTTCAGAAGGCTGAATTTTTGCCAAGAAATCAGGCAAGCGCTCCGCGTAAGCAGGCAGGCTTACTATCATCATAGAAAACACAGCAAAACAGCACAAGGATTCGTTTCCAAATGCCACTTAAGCACTTCATTTCAAGACAGGACATGGCTATTCCCGATATATCGATACTCTAAACACTTATATTATATGAATCATCTATCGGCAATAATTTGATTAAAATCAAGTTTACAAATCTTAAAACCAAATTCTACATGCTAATAATACTTTAGAACTATAAAAATAAATCTTTTATTAGTAAACATGAAATATAGGAAAATCAACTCAATCCAATGACCATCTTTATATTGTTAACTTATTTATAATAATTCTCAAAATAATTTCTAAAATTTTCATTTAGCATATATTTAATAGAATATAACCTGACTTAAATTTCCATAGGCCGTCTGAAAACGAATATCGAAAATACTTTAACCTACCCCTGCAATGACAAAATACATTTCATAAAACAAAAAGAGCCTGTATAAAACAGGCTCTTTTTCAGACTAATCTTAAGTCAGATTAGAATTTGTGACGCAGGCCAACAGTACCAGCAGTTTTCTCGTATTTGTAGTCGCCTTTGCCTTCTTTCAACCAGCCGGCAGACAGCAGGGCAGAAGTGCGTTTAGAGAAGTCGTAGTCAGCACCAACGATAACTTGGTTGTAAGCGCTGTTCTTTTGTTTCACGCCTTCTTCTTTAGCTTTGAAAGCCGTGAGCGTAAGAAACACGAGGAGTCACGTTACCGAAGCGGTAAGCAGCAGTTGCACCAACTTCAGTACGTTCGTTTTTCTTAGCATTAGCTAGCATCAGTTTTGAAGCCTTCGTATTGACCTACAACAGCAACCATCAGGTTGTTAGCATCGTAACCAGCAGTCAGACGGTGAGCTTGGTGATCTTTGTAAGTACCAGCAGCCAAGTAGTATTGTGGTTGAATGCATCCAAGTAGCCAGCATCCAAGACAGCATGTTTAGCGTAAGAACCAGCATAGCGACCAAAGAAGCCAGAGTTTTCGTAGTTCAGACCCAAATCGTAAGACGCACGGCTTTTCACAGCGTGATCGTATTTGTCGCCAGGGTTAGCATTGTCGCGAGGTTGGAATTGTACGCTTGCGCTGAAACCACCAAATACAGGAGTGTCGTAACGTACAGATACTTTACGTTTATCTACACGTTTGATTTTACCCAATTGCAGAGCGTCTGCGTTAGCTGCACTAGACTCCCAAGGGTCAAAGCTGTCGCTAGTATTTTTCAGAGCAGTATCCAAGTTACCGGCACGAACTTTACCGAAACCACCTTCCAAGCCCAAGAAAGATTCACGGTTAGCGAAACCAGAATCACCACCGGCGATAGAAGTGTTTTGTTCAACTTGCCAAATAGCATTCAGGTTGCTACCCAAGTGTTCGTGGCCTTTGAAACCGATGCGAGAGCCGTAGTCAGCAATCTCAGTAGCAGTTTTAGAAGTAGTCTTACCCTCTTTTACTTTAGAAATTTCTACGCCAGCTTTGATTTGACCGTACAGAGTCACATCAGCCATAGCTGCAACAGGCAGAGCTGCCAAAGTCAGAGCAATCAGAGATTTTTTTCATTGCTGTATTCCTTTTCTATTGTGAAGAAATAACTTAAGCAGACCGGACAATCCGCTTAGGCTTACTTTATCGCTGGAATCAGCGATTCCATGACTGTCACTATAATTGTTCCTCTCTAAAAAAACAAACTTTATTCAATTCTCTCCCCACTACCGCAGAAACCAAATAAAGGTAGAGACAACCCAAATAATGGGAAATTTATTATTTAAAATCAATGATAAATTTCTTCAAAACCAAGATTTGCATTTTTACAACACTTTATCAATTTACACATCAATCACGCTATTTTGTTGCTTTTATACCAACAATCCGCAATCAGGCCGTCTGAAAATCATTACCCTAGAACGCTCATCCACTCGGGCAACGATAGTTGCGTCACTCCAAACTCATCAGGATAGTCAACACCTGTTAGATACAGGCCATCTGACATAAACGTTGGCGGAGCCTTCAATCTACTTTTTGCATGAAAGACAGACTCAAACTCATCCACACTGATTCTGCCACTACCCACATACACCAATGCACCCATAATATTGCGTACCATATGATGTAAGAATGCGTTCCCATGCAAATCAAGGCACAGATAACGAGAAGTTCCACTAATACTTGCACTATATAGTGCCTTTATAGGGGATTTCGCCTGACATTCAGCTGCTCGAAAACTGGAAAAGTCATGCTCCCCCTCCAATAAGGCAGCAGCCTGCCTCATCAGATTTAAGTCCAATTTCAAATGCGTCCACCCTACCCTGCCAACCAATAATGGAGAACGAACCGGTGAGGATTCCAATAAATAACGATAATGGCGGCCATAAGCATCAAATCGAGCATGGAAATGAGGTGCAACTTTTTGCGCAACCAACACAGCAACACCATCAGGTAAATATGCATTGACACCCCGCACCCATGCTTGCTCTGGACGGCTTACTGATGTATCAAAATGTACTACCTGGGCAGTTGCATGCACACCCGTATCCGTCCTTCCCGCAACAATAGTATTAATTTGCTCCCCTGCTATTGAAGACAAGGCCTGCTCTAAGGCCGTCTGAACAGTCGGCAAATCTCCAGCCTGTTTTTGCCAACCATAAAAACGGCTACCATCATAAGAGAGGGTCAAAGCCCAACGCTGCACGAGATGCCCTGTTGTATTTGCTTGTTCAGTCATTTCTTATACTTCTTGTAAATTGATATTGTTGCCTACGTTCAAGCAACAAATATTAAAAAGGCGTGATCAACACACGCCTCCATTATGTATTTTAGACGGCCTTCATCTTCAACCATCATATAAAGCTGAAATCTTACCCAACTGACAATAGACTCAGCCAAAATCTTGCTTTTTAATTTACCATAAAAAAGATGCCGTCTGAAACGGCATCTTCATTTTACTGGCACTTATGCGCCAAGTTCTTTCATCAGTTTTTGGGCTTTATGCAGAATATCGCCTTCAGCCTCCTCAATCAGCGCTTGCAATGTTTCTCGAGCCGCTTCAGGATCACCGATTTCGATATACATCTTAGCCAAATCATATTTAGCTTCAAGCGGTGCAGTCATGCCGACTGATTCTGAAACAAAGCCTCTTTCACTATTGCTTTTATCGGCGGCCACTGAAACATCTTCAGCTCCCCATTCCAATGCACCTTCTTCAATCACAAACTCAGAAGCAGCTTCTTCTTTCTCTACTTCTTCTTTGGTTTCTTGAATTTGCAAGTCTTGATCTTGCTTGACATCAAATGGCAGCGCATGGCCGTCTGAAGCTTCAGAGGTTTCTACCGTAAACTCGAGTGGCTCTTCATTTCTTGACTCGGAGACTTTTTTCTCTGCCGCCAAATCAAACTCAGCAAATGTATTTGCCTGCTCTTCTTTACGTTCCGGCATAACAACAGATACCGGCTGATATGGATTTTCTGGTTCGGGCTCGTACACGCTTTCCGTTGATTCGATACTATCCCAATCAGCATGGCGACGTTGCTCTGTCTCAACATCATGCGTTACTGCACCTGAAAGAATACCTGCCTGACTATTGTCAATCTTACCCAAATCAAGTTTGACATCATCGATATTGGAAGATTCTTCTACTTCATTGATAACCACATCATCTTCAAAATCATCTTCGATAAACAGACCGTCTTGAGTTTTTTCAGACGGCGTTACTTTAGTTGCAGCAACCGCAGCAGCTGAAGCAGCAACATTTTTCTGTACAGCCTTCTCTTCATCCTTACGGCTTACAGGCGCTGCTTCCGGCTCGTCTTTACGTTTACCGGCAGCTTTCAACAACAACCAAGCAGCAATAAGGGCTGCACCGCCTGCCAATAACCATTTCCATAAATTGCCGTCTGATTCGCTTTCTGTTTGCTCCGCGACAGAATCAGTGGTTGCAACAGGCTCAGAAGCCACCACATTCGCTTGAGCATCAGAAGCCTCAACTTCTTGAACATTGGACGCAGGAACAGTCGATGCGGCATTCTCATTAACAGCTGCAGATGCTGCTTGTTCTGTTTGTTCAGCTGAGGCTTGTTTCACTTCTTCCTGTTGCTGTGTATTTACGCCAGCATCTTTAACCTGGGCTTCAGTTTGAGCCTCTGGCTGAACAACAGGTTTTTCAGTTTTAGCTTCTGTTGCATTAGCGGTTTCATTGGCTTTTTCTGTCGCCGTATTGGTTTTAACAGGAGCAGAAGCAACCAAGCGTTGCAATTCGCTACGGTTTGGAATATTCAGCACTTTACCTGCCAACATACGGTTGGCATTATTATCGATAAACACATCCGGATTGGCATTTACCAAAGCCTGAATGGTTTGATCCAGGGTCATACCTTGCGGACGGATGCTGGACGCAATGGCAATCAGGGTTTCACCCGTACGCACCAAATGCTGCCTGCCTGAACGTGCAGCCGTGTCGTTTTTAGCAGAGGCCGTCTGAACTTGTTTTTTCTCAGCCTTACGCTGCACATCCTTACGCGCTTGAGCTGCCTGATTACCTGCTGCTTTATTGTTTTTAGTTGCAGGCTGTTGGGCATTGCGTGTCGGCTCGGAGGATTGAGATTCAGTAGCCGGACGGGTACGAACAGATGCAGCATCCTTAGAATCATATCCGGCCGGATCGATAATAGCGGTGTACTCACGCGATTGCGCGCCGACACCTACTTGGAAAACCAAAACAGGATCTTTGATGGCTTTAGAAGAGCGGATGGTAACGACTGCCTTATCGCCTGATTTGCGTACCGCCGCGCGCAAATTACCATTTGAAATAGTGGCCTTACCGCCATTAAGCAGAGCCTGAGCTTCCTCGCCAGTCACAGTGATACTGCCTGTAAAAGGCTCACCCAAATGAGATTGAACATTCAAGCCGCCCAAACCTGCAGAGGCACTGAGCGATGTCATTAAAGCGATAGAAGCTGTAATTAATTTAATATTGTGATGTTTTTTCAAAACTGATCCCCTGTTCGGAAATTATGGTACTAACCAATGTGCGCGCATTTAACCATATATTTACTAGATATTACGTCATGATATATTTTTAACCCATTCCTGCCAAGCAATAGAGGCTGTTCAGCCTAAAATTCCTTAGCAAATCTATTACTTTTGCATGCTTGTGTTTCTTTTTTACAAATTTCGCCAACCCAAAACAAATATTTCATATAAATATATGTAGTATTGAAGTCATGGGGAAAGGTGCAAAAAAACACATCTCCCTGTATGATTAGCATTTACTCAATTAGTTTCATCATTAACATATGAAGATTTGAGCGACTTATTCGCCGTATTCTTATTTTTCATCACATACATCATTACCAAAGACATGATTGCCGCAACGACTGTTGCGGTTATCGTCGGCATTGCCCAAGCTGCGCTGACCTTTTGGAAACACCGCAAACTGGACACCATGCAATGGGTCAGCCTGATTTTGATTGTCTTTTTTGGCGGCGCAACGATTCTGCTGAAAGACAACCGCTTCATCATGTGGAAACCGACCGTTCTGTTTTGGATCGGAGCGATCGTCATGCTGTTCAGCCACCTTGCCGGTAAAAACGGGCTTAAAGCCGTCATGGGTAAAGAAATGCAGCTCCCTGATTTTGTATGGACACGCCTGACTTATGCATGGATTGGCTTCCTGATTTTTATGGGTGCGGCCAACCTCTTTGTCTTTACGTATTTTCCAGACCAATGGGTCAATTACAAACTGTTCGGCACATTGGGTTTCACAATCATTTTTTCCATAGCACAGGGTATGTATCTGATGCGTTTCCAGCCTAAGGAGGATCAATAATGGAATATTTCATGCTTTTGGCCACTGATGCCGAAGATGTCCACAAAGCACGCATGGCGGCCCGCCCTGCTCATTTGGCACGCTTAGAAGAGTTGAAAGCGCAAGGCCGCCTGCTGACTGCCGGCCCCAATCCTCTACCAGACAATCCGGAACGCGTTTCCGGCAGCCTGATCGTGGCTCAATTTGAATCTTTGGACGCTGCACAAGAATGGGCAGAACAAGACCCTTACGTCGATGCCGGCGTATACGCAGAAGTATTGATTAAACCTTTTAAAGCCGTGTTCAAATGAGCAATATGCGTCAAATTATCGAGGAACGCCTGCAGGCGCTTGAGCCTGAGTTCTTCGATTTTGAAGATGAAAGCCATCTGCACGCCGGCCATGCCGGCAATAAAGGCGGCGGGCATTACGCCATAGTGGTGGTCAGCAACGCATTTGAAAAACATTGGCCGCCTCCAGCGGCAACGTATGATTAAAGCAGCTTTTACAAGACTTGTTTTCAGACGGCCTGATTCATGCACTCAGTATCAAAGCGGCCACGCCGGACGAATACTTCCATTAAGATTACTGCCCAAACTTTGATTTCCAATCATTAATTTAAAAGAGAAATACGATGAAAAAAACCTACTTTGCTTCAGCCTTGATGCTTGCCCTGACTTCCGGCACCCTGTTTGCCCAAACTTTGGTAACTGTCAACGGTCAAGCCATCGACAGCAGCGTTATCGATGACCAAGTTGCTTCCGTGCGCGCCAGCAACCCGAACGTTCAAGACACGCCTGAATTGCGTCAAATGCTGACCGAACGCCAAGTTATCAGCACTGTTGTTACCCAAGAAGCCAAAAAATTAAAACTGGATCAAAGCGCTGAATTCAAAGCTGCATTGGAGCAAGCGCGTGCCGATGCCGCCAAGCAAGGCGCAGATAAAAAAGCCACATTCAAAACCGAATGGGCAGTTTTCGAAAATGATTTGCTAGGCCAAGCTTTCGCGGCGCATATCGTCCGTCAATATCCTGTTCAAGAAAAAGATGTCAAAGCCGCTTACAACGACTTCAGCAACTTCTATAAAGGTACTCAGGAAGTCCAGCTGGGCGAAATCGTAACCGACAGCAGCAGCAATGCCCAAAAAGCCATTGCCGATTTGGATGCGAAAAAAAAGCTTTGTTTCGGTATTGAACCAATACTCAATTGACGAAGCGGCCAAAAAAGCCGGCGGTATCCCTAAAGCTTATGTTCCGCTTAAAGATTTGCAAGAATCAGCGCCTCCGCTTTACGCAGCTGTCAAAGACCTGAAAAAAGGTGCGTACACTAAAACGCCGCTGCAAAACGGTAATTTGTACGCCGTTTTCTACGTCAATGACCGCCGTAACGTTACCGTACCTTCTTACGAAGCCGCTAAAAACGAGATTGGCAGCGACTTACAGGCAGCCCGTGTTGATGCGGCCATTCAATCATTGCTGAAAAAAGCCAGCATCAAAGTCAACAAATAATATAACGTGCCCGCCGTGATGGCGGCGGGTAATAAGGAACTCACATGAACATCAAGCCCAAAACTGCCGTTTTGGCTATCCTCACCTTATCAACCGTGAGCTTAGCAACTGCCAAAGCACCTGAAATCGATCCCGCCCGTATCGACAGCATGGTCGCCGAAGTATTAAGACAGGCCGATCAACATCCCAACCAGACTGCCAAACCCGATGGTCAGGCAATCCGCAAAGATGTGGTTACACGTTTGCAGACTTTGGAAGTTTTGAAAAATGAAGCCATCAAGGCTGGTTTGGACAAAGATGCGGAAGTGCAAAATCAGTTGAAAAACGTCGAAGCTGAATTCTATGCCAACCAATACGCTGCTTATCTAGAACGCCAAACCGCGGTTGACGATGCCGAGTTGCGCCGTTTCTACGACCAGCAAACACGCATTATCAAGCTGCAACAAGTCAGCTTTGCTTCAGCCGACGAAGTACGCGCCGCACAAGAACTGCTGCTCAAAGGCTTATCATTTGAAGAGCTGATGAAACGCTATCCCAACCCCGAACAGGAGTTCGACGGTTTCATCTCTCCGCAGCAGCTCTCTCCTCAACTGACTACCGCTTTTGCCGACATGAACCGAGGCGATGTAACGCATGAGCCGATTCAAATAGAAAACCGTTTATCTGTTTAAACTCAGTGCAGTAGAACGCGATCCCAATGCCGAACCTTTCGAACTGGTACGCAATCAGCTTGCCCAAGCTGTCAAACGACAAAAAGTCGAGAATCAGATCGAACGTATCTTGAAAGAAAACGGCATTAATCCATAAATTAATTCAATGGTTTCAGGCCGTCTGAAACTATATTTAAACCCAGAGGGCGTATCTTACGCCCTTTTTTACAACTCCTTTTATTCACACAAGATTATGCGCGCTGTCATTCAAAAAGTTACCCATGCCAAAGTTGACGTTTTGTCCGAAAACTCCTGCGAAACCTGCGGCGAAATCAACAATGGATTTATGATATTGCTCGGCGTTACCCACACTGATACAGAAGCGGACGCCAAATACATTGCGGATAAAACCGCCAACCTGCGTATCTTTGAAGACGAAAACGGCAAATTAAATTTATCGCTCAAAGATGTTGACGGCTCAATATTACTGGTTTCCCAGTTTACCCTTTACGCCGATGCGCGCAGCGGCCGCCGCCCATCTTTCTCCAATGCCGCGCCCGCAGAACAAGCAGATAAACTTTATCAATACACCGCACAACTTCTATGCGAACATGGACTGACTGTCGAAACCGGCAGATTCCAAACCCATATGCAGGTTTCCCTTTGCAATGACGGGCCGGTTACCTTTATTGCTTGACTCGCAAAAAACATTCTAAATCCCATCAAAAAAGGCCGTCTGAAATATTTCAGACGGCCTTTCCATTTCTGATCATTACTAAATCAAGCCTTGCGCTTTCACCCAGTTCACAATATCTGCCTCAACGGCTTCAGGCGAACCCGGATTGTCGATTTTGACACCGTATTCATCCGCACCCAGCTCTTCCAAAATCTCCAGCTGCGAATCCAGCATTCCGGCTTTCATATAATGCCCCTGACGCGACAGCATACGCTCGAGATTGATTGCTTGAGGCGGAGTCAGATGGATAAAAGCCACCTTCCCTTCTGCACCACGCAGAATATCGCGGTATTGGCGTTTGAGTGCGGAACAAGTAACGATGGAATATTTTTCCCCATTTTTTGCCTGCTCCGTCATCCAGTCACGCAAATTGTCCCAGCCAGACGCATGAGGGAAACTGTTACGCATTACTGCTTCGATTTCGGCAAAATTCTCGATCGAAATTTTTAGTCACATCAAAAGAATTTGAGGCGATAGCGTTTTTATACGACTCCTGAACATCCATCATACTTTTTCTTAAAAACTGAAGTGCCATGATACAAAGGCCGTCTGAAAAATTCTTCAGACGGCCTTGATTTTTAAACTTCTGCCGGTGGTTGCGGTGTATCTTCATCTTCCTGCTGCGTTTTCACTTTGGCAAAGCGGCTGAACCAAATGCCTGCTTCGTAGAGCAGAATCAGTGGAACAGCAAGCAGGGTTTGAGAAATTACGTCAGGCGGCGTGATGATTGCGGCCACGACAAACGCACCGACAATCACATACGGGCGCGCATTCTTAAGCTGTGCAGTCGAAACAATGCCCATTTTTGCAAGCAACACCACAACGACGGGAACTTCAAACGTCGTACCGAATGCCACAAACATGCCCAAAATAAAGGACAGGTATTTGTCGATATCGGTCGCCATATTGACGCCGACAGGGGTTACACCGGCCAGGAATTTGAAAATAACGGGAAACACCAAAAATAGGCAAACGCCATCCCAACGAAGAAAAGCGTTACGCTGGACAACACCAGCGGCGTAATCAAACGTTTTTCGTTTTGGTATAAGGCAGGAGCAACAAACGCCCAAACTTGATACAGCGTGTGCGGCAACGACAGCAGAAACGCCGCCATCAAAGTAACCTTGACCGGCACAAAAAACGGCGCGATCACATCGGTTGCAATCATGCTGGTATCTTTAGGCAGATTGGCCATTAATGGTTCGGCAACAAAGGTATAGAGCTGCTGGGCAAACGGCATCATGCCCAAAAAGCAGACAACGATACCGATGACGATCCACATCATGCGGCGGCGCAGCTCAAGAAGATGCTCGATAAGCGGTTGGACGGGTTGTTCGTGTTGAGGTTCGGACACCGGTTGGCTCACTTTTTACTTACGGACGCGCAGTTTGGGCTTGGCGTGGAATTTCGGGCGCATATCGCGTTTGCGGCTCATCGCCTGCTTACGCAAAGAAGTCGTATGCAGCGGAGGAACATCGGCAACAGGAGATTCGACATAGCTGACTTCTACCGCAGGAGCAGGTGAAACTGAAGCTGTCAAATACTCACGCCAAGCGCGGTCTTGCTCGGATTCGGCATTTTCAGCCTCGACAAGCTCTTGGGTTTGCACTGCCCCACCCTGCTCAGAAGCTTGGATTGCACTTTCATGCTCAGTGCCGTTTGAAGCCAGATCAGGCAAAGGATTGCCCAAACTCATCCACACCGAAAATCGGCAGGCGTTTTCTGTTCAGGCAGGCGTTCCCACGGCTTGAGGCCGTCTGAAATATCGCTCAGATTTTTTTGTGCATCGTTGCCCAAGTCTTTGATACCGTCGCGAAACTCAGATGCGGCGGTTTCAAATTCCTGCTTCACCTTGCGCAATTCGTCCAACTCAGCCTGAGTGTTGAGTTCCTGCTTGACGTTATTGACGAATCCTTGCAATTTACCGACCAAACGACCGGCCGTGCGCGCGGCTTGCGGCAGACGTTCGGGGCCAAGCACTATCAGGGCGACAACGCCGACCAGCAGCAATTCGCCCAAACCGAAATCAAACATGGATTATGCTTTGTCTTCGTCTTTTTTGTGTTCGATGACTTCGTCTTTTTTGGCATCTTTGCCGTCTGTACCTTCGTTCAGGCCTTGTTTGAAGTCATGCACCGCACCGCCGAGGTCTTTGCCGACGTTGCGCAATTTTTTGGTACCGAATACCAAAACGACGATAATCAGTACGATAATCCAGTGCCAGAGAGAGAAGCTACCCATGATAAATCCTTGAATTTGTTAAAAATAGATAATAGTTATGCAGGCGTACCCATGATATGGATATGCAGGTGGAAGACTTCTTGTCCGCCGCCTTTGCCTGTGTTGATCAGGGTTTTGAAACCGTCGGTCAAACCTGCCTCATGGGCGATTTGAGGAACTTTCAACATCATTTTGCCCAACAGGGTTTGATGTTCGGCGGTTGCGTGTGCCAGTGAATCGAAGTGTATTTTCGGAATCAGCAGCAGATGCACCGGCGCGGCAGGACGGATGTCTTTGAAACAAAGCATCTCATCATCTTCGTAAACGGTTTGTGCCGGAATATCTTTGGTTGCGATTTTGCAGAAAATACAATTATCCATAATGGCTCCAATGGCCGTCTGAAAACGGGCGTAACGGGTTTCGACCAAAAAAGGGAAATCGTTTTTGCCCCAAGAGACGGATTCTGAAACAGGTCAAATACGGGATTGTAATATAAATTCAAGATTCTTTGCGAGAAGCTTTTTCCACTAATCCCGACAAACCTTGACGGCGCGCAAGCTCGTTGACCACATCTTCGGCACGCAATCCGTGATGCGCCAATAAAACCATGGTATGAAACCACAAATCCGCCACTTCGTAAACCAAATGCTCGCCACCGCCATCTTTAGAAGCCATCAAGGTTTCACCCGCTTCCTCGATGACTTTTTTCAGAATCTTGTCTTCGCCTTTGTGCAGCAGTTGAGCAACGTAAGAAGCATCCGGATCGCCGCCTTTGCGCGAATCGATGACGTTTTGAATTTGGGTAAGGATAGTATCGGTCATGGTCGGTTTCCCTTATTTTCTTTCAGACGGCCTTAAGGATGTTTATGTCCGTAGATTGCTTCTTCATCTTTCAACACGGCATCGACTGTCTGCCATGCGCCGTCTTGCCAAACTTTGTAAAAACAGCTTTCACGCCCAGTATGACAGGCAATGCCGCCGTTTTGTTCAATCAGCATGACCACCGCGTCGCCATCGCAATCCAGGCGCAATTCGTGTACTTTTTGCGTATGTCCGGACTCTTCGCCCTTCATCCATTGTTTTCTGGCGGGAACGGCTGTAATAGTGGGCAAAACCGGTTTCTACGGTTTTTTGCAGGGCTTCGGCGTTCATCCAGGCAACCATCAGCACACGGCGTGTCTGCCAATCTTGGGCAATCGCGCAAACCAAACCTTTTTCATCAAATTTTACGGCATTCAGAAGCGTTTCGTTTATGTTCGACATTCGCGTTTTTCTCCCATATTTTCAGACGGCCTTTGGATAGCAATCACAAACGCACTTCAATTCCTGCTTCACGCATGGCCAGTTTCGCTTCGCGGATACTCGCTTCGCCAAAGTGGAAAATACTGGCGGCCAATACCGCATCTGCCTTTCCTTCTTTAATGCCGTCCACCAAGTGTTGAACCGAACCGACACCGCCGGAAGCAATGACCGGAATATCGACCGCTTCGCTGACCGCGCGTGTCAAATGCAGGTTGAAACCTTGCTTGGTACCGTCCCGGTCCATGCTGGTCAGCAAAATCTCGCCTGCACCGCGCCGCTGCATTTCGACAGCCCATTCCACCGCGTCCAAACCGGTCGGATTACGTCCGCCGTGGGTAAAGATTTCCCAACGGGTGTTTTCAGGGTTGACCGCTTTGGCATCCACGGCAACAACAATCGCTTGCGAACCAAAAAAACCGGCCGCTTCGTTTACCAAATCAGGATTGGTTACAGCGGCCGTATTGATGCTGGCCTTATCGGCACCGGCATTAAGCAGACGACGGATATCGGTAACTGTGCGCACACCGCCGCCGACCGTCAATGGAATAAAAACTTGTGATGCGACTGCCTCGATAACGTGCAAAATAGTGTCGCGATTGTCACTGGAGGCAGTGATGTCCAAAAAGGTCAACTCATCTGCGCCTTCATCGTTGTAGCGTTTGGCAACGTCAACCGGATTACCCGCATCGCGCAGACCCAAAAAGTTTACACCTTTTACCACGCGACCGTCTTTTACATCCAGACAAGGAATAATTCGTTTTGCCAATGCCATCCTCAATACCTCTTATCCGTTATCAGGCCGTCTGAAACCGTCAGGCCAAAAATTTGCCCAACCAATCCGGCAAATGTTGCAACAGCTGAAAATAACCAATGCCGGCTATCATCGCCAAAACACAGGAAATAATGAAATTGCTGTCGATGCGGCCGACTATGGAAAAAATCACACCGGCAAATGCCCACACTATCCCATTGAAAATCATCCAATAGGTATCGATAATCGGCAAATCAAACGCCGTCAGCTGCCGCAGTATCACTGCAATCAGTGTAAACCACAAACTTTCGCTTAGCGGATACACTTCGCGATCGGATGACCAGATAATCCAAAAACCCAAAACAAACGCTTCAAGCATACCAATCCCTTAATAAAATAAGATATTGAGTGAGTTGTTTTTTATAATTATTTCAGACAGATTTTAAGTCTAAGGACTTTGCAAAATGCCGCTTTTGAAGGTATTTTCAGCTATGCGCCAACTCCTGCGCTGTTACACCTTGCAAAGCCTTAATCTGCATAATTAAACGCACTTTAGGTCAAGCCAAAGAATCGGCCAGTTTTTGTGCCTGTGCGAAATCAATACTTCCCTCATAAATTGCGCGGCCGGTAATCGCACCGCTCACACCCTCTTTTTCAACGGCACACAATGCGTGGATATCGTCCAAATTCGTCAAGCCGCCGGAAGCGATAATCGGGATATTCACTGATTGAGCCAATTTGACGGTAGCCTCGATATTCACGCCGCTCATCATGCCGTCGCGGCCGATATCGGTATAAATAATGCTGTTGACACCATCGTCTTCAAAACGCTTGGCCAAATCGACGACATGGTGTCCCGTTACCGTTGCCCAACCGTCTATCGCCACCATCCCATCTTTGGCATCCAAGCCGACAATAATCTGACCCGGAAATGCCTTACATGCTTCGCGCACAAATTCAGGATTTTTTACCGCAGCCGTACCGATAATCACATCGGTCAGCCCTAAATCCAAATATTTTTCAATGGTGCCCAAATCACGAATACCGCCGCCAAGCTGTACCGGAATATCTTTGGCTACAGCGGCCAAAATTTCTTTAATCGCCGGAAAATTTTGAGGAACGCCTGCGAATGCACCGTTCAAATCGACCAAATGCAAACGGCGTGCGCCCTGATTGCGCCAATGCAACGCCATCTCTGCCGGCGAGTCGGAAAACACCGTCGCCTGCTCCATCAAGCCTTGTTTTAAGCGAACACAGCGTCCTTCTTTCAAATCAATGGCAGGTATCAACAGCATTTTTTTCTCCTCTACTCAATTTCAGTATATTTTACACAAATTAGCGATTTTTAGTAGATTTATGTTAAAAGCCTCAAATCTGCCAATTTAAAAAATTACGCAGCAGCAGCAATCCTGCCTGATGGCTTTTTTCCGTATGGAACTGTGTGGCAAACACATTGTCCTTACCGACAATGCAGGCAAATTCATTCGGATATTCGCTAACGCCTAAAACAACCTCTTCATTTTTCGGTGCAAAATAATAGCTGTGAACAAAATAAAAATACTCGTTCTGCCCAATGTCTTGAAATAAAGGGTGCGGACGGGTTTGACGCACTGTATTCCAACCCATATGCGGCACTTTCAGACGGCCTCCCTGTGCATCGGTTTGATTGGGCAAAAACCGTTTTACTTGACCTTCAAACCAACCCAAACCATCTGTATCGCCTTCTTCGCTGTGTTCAAACAATAATTGCGCACCTACGCAAATGCCAAAAAACGGCTTGTTTTTCAGGCCGTCTGAAACCGCCTCGCCCAAACCGCTTGCCTTCAGCGCCGACATACAATCCGGCATGGCACCCTGCCCCGGAAAGATAACCTTATCCGCCGCCATCACCTCTTCAGGCCGCGAAGTCAGATAAATCTCGGCATTTTGATTGGACAAAACCTGCGCCGCCTGAACAGATTTCAATACTGAGTGCAGGTTTCCCATTCCATAATCGACAATCGCTACTTTCATTGCTTCTCCTCAGGCCGTCTGAAAACATTTAATGATTAATATAATAATAAGAATGATTGTAGCAAAGATGGTTTAAAACAAAATATTGTCGATATACAAGATAAATAATAAAGGCCATCTGCAATCCCAATCGGTTTCAGACGGCCTTTATTCATTCACACGATGCCTTATTCTTCAGATGCGGCTTCTGCTTCTTCTTGAACAGATTCTTCGTTCAGCGTGCCTTTGGTAGAAGGCGTTTGACCCATCATGCGCGGATCGTATTCGACCGCCATGCGCAAGGCACGTCCGAAGGCTTTGAAAACAGTCTCAGCTTGATGATGTGCATTACGGCCGCTCAAGTTATCGATGTGCAAAGTCATCATGCTGTGGTTCACAAGCCCATGGAAAAATTCTTCAAACAAATCGACATCAAAACGGCCGATCAGGGCGCGGGTAAAATCGATGTTGTACACCAAACCAGGGCGGCCGGAAAGGTCGATGACTACACGGCTCAACGCTTCATCCAGCGGAACATAGGCATGACCATAACGGGTAATGCCGGCTTTATTGCCAAGCGCTTGTTTCAGGGCCTGACCCAATACGATACCGATGTCTTCAACCGTGTGATGGTCGTCAATGTGCAAATCGCCTTTGCAGGTAATATCCAAGTCAATCAAACCATGACGCGCCACTTGGGCAAGCATGTGTTCAAGGAAAGGAACGCCGGTATCCAGACGATATTTACCGGTACCGTCAAGATTGAGGCTGACGGTGATTTGGGTTTCGCAGGTATTGCGGGTAACGGTAACAAAACGGCCTTCGGTTGAAACACCAGCTTCGGCTGCTTCGACAGTTTGTTTTTCCAAACGCGCCGCTTCAACCGCTGCTGCTTTTTCTTGGTCTTTGCTGTGATCACGGTTCAACCAGCCTTTGCGTTTGTGCATGCCGGATTCCAACTTCGCAGCCAGGCTCGGACGAATGCCGCGTGCAGACTCATCGCCTGCTTGTTGTTCCAAACGGCGTTTGAGCTGAGACAAAGAGGCGGAGTTTTCATAACCGCACGCACGTGCAAGCTTGGTCAATGAGCCGGCTTCTTCAACCAGTAACAGAAAATTGGTCAAATGCAGTTGAGCTTTGTTCATGATGGTAGTTTCCTTGGAATCAAAGATTGGGGTAAAGGTTTTTAATAACGGCCAAAACGGCATCATTTTGCGCTGCCGAGCCTATGGTTATGCGGACACACTGATCCAAAAGCGGATGGCTGCCATGCAGTTTTTTAATCAGTATGCGGTTTTGCTTCAATGTTTCAAACAGCCCGTTCGCATCAGGAACACGAACGGTAATAAAGTTGGCTTCGCTCGGGAAAAACTTGCAAACGGTTTAATTTCAACAATTCATTCATCACGCGCGAACGCTCGTTTTTTAATGTATCAATGTTTTGCTGAATGATTTGATGATGTTTCAATGAGAATTTTGCAGCCGCCAAGCTTAATTGATTCATATTGTAAGGCGGAAGGATTTTGGCCAGTTCACCCATAATGCTTGGGCTTGCCGCCGCATACCCCATCCGCAAGCCGGCAAAGCCGATTTTACTGATGGTGCGCATTACGACCAGGATTTTCGACTTCGCCCGCCCACGGAAGGAAACTGTCATGATGAAACGCACCATATGCCTCATCGACAACCACAATGCCGGTAGCCGCACGAATGATTGCCTCTACTTCTTCTCGTTTAAAGCACACGCCGGTAGGATTATTGGGGTAAGCAATAAAAATTAATGACGGCTGATGTTGCTCAATGGCGGTCAAAACAGCAGGGAGATTTAAAGAGAAATCCGGATTTAAGGGAACGCCGACATATTCCATGCCATAAAGCGCGGCATTATGACGATACATAACGAAACTTGGCTCAATACCCAATACACGCGCATTTGGTTTGGCAACCAGCATAGTCAAAAACTGGATAAGCTCGTCAGAGCCGTTACCCAATGCGATTTCCGCTTTATCGGGAATACCGAAAACCTCCCTCAATTCTTCATAAATACCGCTCTTGGCAGTATGGGGATACAAATGAATCGGTGCCTGCTTTGCCAAGTCTGCCCATTCTGACAATAAAGATTCATACCCGTCGAAAGGATGATGCGGACACTCCATGGCGTCCAACTTAATAAAACCTTCCGGCAAATCGGCAACCTGATAGGCTGTCATTACTTTAATATCATCACGGATAACATCAGCAACGCGATTCATGGTTTTCTATCCTCCTGAGATAAAGTATTTAGAATAATAGCACAATCTTTATTAAATATATATATTAATAAGACTATAAAACAAGATAAAGTTTCATTCGTTTGAAGAAAAAACAATAAATCCTTTCTTCAGCATCTTTAAGCAATATTCTTGGCTTACCCCGCCTTTTTAGCGGTATAATTTTTAAGGTTTTCCAGTACGGCTTTACGCCCTCAATATTGTGAACAATACACGCTCCCCATTACCTTATCTTACAACTTCCGTAAGCCTTATCCTGCTGATTCTGCTTTCCTTGTCATGGGAATTGTGGATCGCGCCATTGCGCGAAGGCGGCTCATGGCTGGCCCTGAAAGCCCTGCCCCTGTGCCTGCCGTTGACCGGTATTTTGAAAAAACGCATCTACACTTATCAATACAGCTCCATGCTGATTCTGATTTACTTTGCCGAAGCCTGTATGCGCCTGGCCGACACAGCCGTCGCCAGCCGGATTTGCGCCGCCGTTTCCGTATTATTGTGCATTGCCTTTTTCCTCGGCTGCCTTGCATTTATCAAACAACAAAAACACACATCAAAATGACTTACCACACACTTTCAGACGGCCTGACTGAATCTTCAGTGAAAACCCCTTTTGGCCTTTATGGCTCAGTTTTCTTTGGATTTGCGCCATCCCTTTTCTCTCACTCTACCGAGTCGGCCCTCTGCCCAGCTTTTATTTGGAAGCCATCTCACTGAGCGGCTCATTGGTACTGACACTGATTAGCGCACACAAAGGCCTGCTGAATATCCGCCTTCCTGCACTCAGTATCGGCTTGTTTGCCATGGCCGCATTTTGGTCGCTCCAAGCACGCCTCATGCATTCCACCTACCCCGGCATGAGCGACATTACCGCCTGGACCTTTGTCATATTGGCACTGGGCGCATGGTCGGTGCGGGGCTGGATAGCAGCTTACGGACAGGAACGCGTCGTCAGCATCTTTGCTTGGTCTTTATTGATAGGTGCATCCATACAGGCTGCCATCGTCTGGTTGCAATTTAAAGGCTGGTCCAACGTAGAGTGGTTGAACGGCATCATTGCCCGAAGCAGCGGCACCGTAAACGGCCAACTCGGTCAGCGCAATCATTTGGGACATTATTTAATGTGGGGCATTTTGGCGTCATCCTATTTATGGACGGCGCGCAAAATGTCCAATGCAGCAGGTTTTCTGTTCGTATTGGCTTTGACTGCAACCCTCGGCCTTGTCAACTCGCGCACCATCTTAGGCTACATTGCCGCCCTATTCCTGATCACGCCGTTATGGTTTTGGCGTACCCGTTTCCAACACAAACGCGCACTGTGCATTTTCCTTCTGACCGCAATCCTGGCCGCCGCTTTCCAATTCGGCATGGGCAGCCTGTTGGATTTGTTTGGCAACATCAAATACGAAACCGCTGTCGAACGCGCAGGCACCAGCGGTTTGAAGGCTCCATGCGCCAAATCGAATGGAGCAAGGCATGGATTGCTTTTCAATCCGCACCTTGGTTCGGCCATGGCTGGAACAGCTTTGCCCAGCAAACCTTCCTGATCAATGCCCAACAACAATATTTCCCCAACAATATTCTCGGCGTACTTTTTACCCATTCGCACAATATCGTCATGCAGTTATTGTCCGAAATGGGCATTGCCGGCACCTTGCTTGCAACCTTAACCCTGCTTGCAGCCGTATGGCGACTATCGGGTCGCAACCAAACACCGGCTTCCCTGTTTTTACTGACCGCCGCCGCCGTCAGCCTCTGCCACAGCATGCTCGAATATCCACTTTGGTATATCTACTTCCTCACCGTATTCAGCCTGATTCTGTCGCTGACACCTTCTTATCCGAAAGATGTTTCAGACGGCCCTTTATCTACCCGAATCAGACAGTGGGCAGGCGGTATAGCCGCTTTATCGATTTTAATCGGCATGGCAAACCTCAGCTGGGAATATCAAAATCTGACCCAATATAGCCATGTAGGGGAAACCGACAATCCACAAACAGTTCAAAACAAAATCGACGGTTTGCAGCAGCTCTCCAAAGAAAGCCCTATGCTTGCCTATTACGCCGATTTAAGTTTGAGCAAACGTGCAGACCCGACCGATGCCTACATCCGCCCATGGGCAGAAGAAGCCGCACTCAAAGCCCTGACCTACCGCCCCTACTCCAGCGCCTATCAAGTCGGCCTCTACCTCTACCGACAAGGCAAGAAAGAAGAAGGTGCGCAATGGATGCAGGCAGTGCAATATTATTACCCCTATATGATGTATTTCTACGCCGACAAAATACGCAGCCATCCGGTATTCGCCCCACTGCTGCCCAAACTTTTGTCCGATTGCAAAGATTTCATCAATGCACCGAAACACCAAACTGCTAAATCATGTGACAAACCCTAAACAAAACTCGCTTAATTGTCAGTTTGTCCTTACAGGCCGTCTGAAAATGTAAAGAGCGACAAGTTTCTATGCAAAAAAGCGCAAAAGCACAGAAAATTACGCTATCAACAAAAGCAGATTGCATGTTAAGATTGAACACAACTCTATTTTAATCGCCGCACCGCCTATTTAGTGCCACGGCGCATACAATCACGAAAAGGAAATTCCATGAGTCGCGTATTACTCGTAGATGACGATGCCCTCTTGACCGAATTACTGACCGAATACCTGACTGCCGAAGGCCTCAACGTTCATAGCGTTCCTGACGGCGAAGCCGGCGTTCAAGAAATTCTGACCGGACAATACGATGTCGTCGTATTAGACTCCATGATGCCTAAAATGAACGGTTTGGACGTTTTGAAAAACGTACGCACCCAAAGCACTGTGCCCATCATCATGCTGACTGCAAAAGGTGACGACATCGACCGCATTATCGGTTTGGAAATGGGTGCGGACGATTATGTACCGAAACCATGCACACCGCGCGAACTCTTGGCGCGTATCAACGCCATCTTGCGCCGTGCGCAACACAGCAACGAACAAAACAACGCACCTAACAGCATTTCTGTCAGCGACGTTGTCCTCTACCCTGCCAAACGCCAGGCCAGCATCAAAGATATTCCGCTTGAATTGACCAGCACCGAGTTCAATCTGCTCGAAGTTTTGATGCGCCATGCCGGACAAGTTGTCAGCAAAGAGACCCTGTCTATCGAGGCACTCGACCGCAAACTGGCTAAATTTGACCGCAGCATCGACGTACACATCTCCAGCATCCGCCACAAATTGGGCGATGCTTCCCTGATTCAAACTGTACGCGGCTTAGGCTACCTGTTTGTTAAAAATTAAAGATTAAACAGATCAATGAAACTGTTTCAACGCATCTTCGCCACATTTTGCGCAGTCATCGTCTGCGCAATCTTTGTGGCGAGTTTTTCATTTTGGCTGGTACAAAACACCCTTGCCGAAAACCAATTCAACCAACGCCGCACCATCGAAACCACATTGATGAGCAGCATCATTTCCGCATTCAACTCACGCGGAGACAGCGGTGCGCGCGAAATTCTTTCCGAATGGAAAAACAATCCGGTTTCCAATGCCGTTTATGTCATTACTGGCGACGATAAAAAAGATATTTTAGGCCGAAACATCGACAGCCTCTCCATTGAGCGCGCCCGTATCTTTGCCATCAACAACCCCGAATCTGATTTGGCACACATCGAATACGACCGTTTCGGCGAAGAATACCTCTTCTTCATTAAAGGCTGGGATAACCATCAGGCCCAACGCCTGCCTAGCCCGCTCTTCATTCCCGGCTTGCCGCTTTCGCCTATTTGGCACGAATTTATCATTCTGTCTTTTATCATCGTTGTGGGGCTCTTGATGGCATACATCCTTGCCAACAACATTACCAAAGCCTATTAAAATTTTGGGTGGCGGCATGGACAGAGTGGCCAACGGCGAACTTGAAACCCGCATTTCCCAACAAGTTGACGACCGTGACGACGAATTGTCCCACCTTGCCGTACAGTTCGACAAAATGGCCGAGAAACTTGAAAAACTTGTTGCCAAAGAGCGCCACCTGCTCCACCACGTTTCCCATGAAATGCGCTCGCCACTGGCGCGTATGCAGGCGATTGTCGGCCTGATTCAATCTCAGCCGCAAAAACAAGAACAATACCTCAAGCGCCTTGAAGGCGAACTGGTGCGCATGGATACTTTGGTCGGCGAATTGTTGACCCTCTCCCGCTTGGAAACTTCCAATATCCCTTTGGAAAAAGAAAACCTCAAACTCGTTCCTTTCCTAACCAACTTGATTGAGGACAACCAAAGTATTGCCCACCAAAACAACCAAAGCGTTACCCTGAGCATTGACCCAAAAATCCCTGAAAATGCCGTGGTCAGCGCCAACGAAGGCTATCTATACCGTGCCTTTGACAACGTTATCCGCAATGCCATCAATTACAGTCCGGAAGGCAGCACCATTCAAACCCATATCGGACAAGACGGCAAAAACTGGATTATCGATGTTACCGACAACGGGCCTGGCGTAGATGAAATGCAGCTTCCGCATATTTTCACTGCCTTTTATCGCGCCGACTCCAGCGCGCACAAACCCGGTACAGGTTTAGGGCTTGCCTTGACGCAGCACATTATGGAACAGCACTGCGGTAAAATCATTGCTGAAATGTCAAACCCAACGGCCTGAGGATGCGTTTTATCCTTCCCAAAAAGAAAGCCGGAGACAAAAAAGAAGTCTAAAAATAAGGCCGTCTGAAACTTTTCAGACGGCCAAAAACACAAATAAGGAACCATCATGAGTGCAACCGTCCAAACCGGCTACTTCTTCATGCCTGAACACATCATCCTTGTCGGCGCCAGCGAACGTCCGCACAGCCTTGGCGAACGCATTTTCAGCCACTTGCTCGGTTCCTCATATCAAGGCAAAATCACCCCCGTCAATCTTCGACACAGCAGCGTCGCAGGTATTCCCTCCTACTCCAGCCTCAGCAAAATCCCGGGCCAAGCCGATTTGGTTGTTGCCGTTATCCCACCAGACCATTACGACTCGCTGTTCAAAGCCTGCCGTAAAAAAGACCTGCGCCACATTATCCTGATTCAAGATTGGGAAAACCTGCCGCCCGAATCCTGTAAAAACGCCCTCTCCATCATTCAAAAACATCACGGCGACGAATTGAACATCAGCGTGTGCAACAGCGTAGGCATCCAACTCCCCTCGCTCAACCTCAACATCGGCACCCAAGCCGACTATCCGGCCGGACATATCGCGTTACTGACCGGCCACAGCACCGTCAGCCGCAACATCAACCACCTGCTGAACACGCTACACCAAGGCGTATCACGCCACATCAGCCTCAACTATGACCTAAGCCCTACTACGTCTGCCGACTGGCTCAACCGTTTCGGCCACAACCGCCATACCAAAGTTGCCGTGATCCACTACAATCCGGCCGAAAACCAACGCGAGCTGTTCAGTGCCATCCGCCACTTTACACGCCACACTCCGCTTATCCTGTTGTCCACACACTACACCGACGACACAGACAAAGCCATCCTGCGCAGCCTCAGCCGCCATTGCAATTTCCAACCGGTATTCAATACCGCCGAACTGGAGCAGCCCTAAAAGCCCACCTATTCGGCATTCCCGTCATTACCAACCCTACCATTCTGTCCGACACGCCGATAGAATGGCTGCGCACTACCGCCGATGCCTGCGAATTGACCCTCAACCTCCCAACCGATGCACCATCCGTCCGACAAGGCTGCATCGGCAGCAACCCCACGCCTGCACGCATCCACCGTCTGGCGCTCGAACAATTACAAAATCCGCATACTCAAGCCCTGCTCGGCATTATTTCGCCAGATACGCCGGATGCGTACAGCATTCATCAAACTCTGGATAATTTGGCACAAAAAACCAGCAAGCCCATTCTCGTCAGCTATCGTTTTTCAGACGGCCTGACTCGGTTTAACACGCCGGAAGAAGCCTTGCTGACACTTTATTTCCGCAATCAAACAGCCTATTTGCAACAAGTACAAAATACCCCTGCCCCAGCCAAAACAGGCCGTCTGAAAACACCTAAAAGCAAAAGTATCGATAAAGCCATTGCATCCGGCCAAACCGAACTGATGGCGGAAGCCCTATACCTGCCTCCGAGCCAAACCCAAAAACACAATGCCGTCCAGTTCCGGTTCAGCCGCCATGTCATTTACGGCAACATCCTTACCGCCCATTACAACGGCCAAACCGAAGCCGCATTACCTCCCTTTACCACGCTCGATATCCAGCGTTTAAGCCAGTTTGCAGAACTCGACAACACTTCCGTTCTCAATCAATTCCTGCATTCCCTAAACACGCTTATCCACAACAACCAGCATATTGGCGACATTATCCTCAACTACAACGGCAGCCAATACAGCAGCACTATTATTCCCGAAATCGTGGAAAAACCTGTTGCACCAACAACCAAAATCCCCAAAAAAGCCGTCCAAACCTTGGAACAGGCCGCCGCCAAAATGCAAAGCGCCGCCGCCTACCTCCAGCAAAAAAATCCGGCCGCAGCCGAATTCCTACGCAATACCGGCGAAGCCGCTTCCGAACTGCTGCACCCTAAAACCGAAACGCCTGAGGTACAAAACGTACTCGCACCCTATCCGAGCCAAACCGATACCTTTACCCTGCCCGACGGCAACACACTGCACATCCGCGCACTAGAGCCTGAAGATGCCGAAGCCAAACAAAAATTTGTCCGCCAATTACCCGCGGCCGACCGCTATACGCGTTTCATGACCCATACCAACGAGTTGCCGCTGCCCACACTCGCACGGCTGACTCGTCCCGATTTCCATACCGAATGCGCGTGGGCAGCCTTCGCTTCAGACGGCCGTATCGTCGCAGTCAGTCGCTACAGCCGCATCAATCGCAATGAGTGCGAGTTCGGCATTACTTTGGCACCAGAAGCACGCAAAACCGGCCTGGCCGGCAAAATGATGAGCCTCATTATCCAAACTGCCACACAGCAAGGTTACCAAACCATGAATACGGAAATCCTCAAAGAAAACGCACCAATGCTCAAACTCGCTGAAAAATCAGGATTTACCGTCACCCCATCTGAAACCGACCGCGGCCTGTATCAAGCCAGCCTCGATTTGAACGAATGGCAAAACAGCAACAAAAACAAATAAAAACTTGCATAACCCGTGTGAAATATCCTAAAATTAGCGGTTTCTATATATCCGCATTTTTCAAAAGGACTCAAAATGGTAGTTATCCGTTTGGCTCGCGGCGGCTCAAAACACCGCCCTTTCTTCAACGTAGTCGTAACTGACTCTCGCAACCGTCGTGACGGCCGCTTCATCGAGCGCGTAGGTTTCTACAACCCCGTTGCCAATGAAAAACAAGAACGCGTACGTTTCGACGCAGACCGCATCAACCACTGGGTTGCTCAAGGCGCGAAAGTTAGCGACGCAGTTACCAAACTGATTAAAGAGCAAAAAATCGCTGCTTAATCAGCCAAAACGACCATGACAGACACTCAAAAACGGGTAGCCATGGGCTACATCAAAGGCGTATTCGGCATTAAAGGCTGGCTTAAAATTGCCGCCAATACCGAATATACCGACAGCCTGCTGGACTACCCCGAGTGGCAGTTGTGCAAGGATGGCAAAACCCTGAATGTTGTGCTTGAGGCAGGTAAAATTGTCAATGGCGAACTTCAGGTCAAATTTGAAGGTATAGACGATCGCGACCAAGCATTTGCCTTGCGCGGCTATACCATCGAAATCCCCAGAGAGTCATTCGCCCCTACTGAGGAAGACGAATACTACTGGGCAGATTTAGTCGGCATGACCGTCATCAACAAAGAAAACATCGTCCTCGGCAAAGTCAGCAACCTGATGGAAACCGGTGCAAATGATGTTTTGATGATTAAAGGCGAACACGGACAAATCCTAATTCCCTTTGTCTCCAACTATATCGAATCTGTCGATACCGACAGCAAAACCATTATCGCCGACTGGGGTTTGGACTACTGATGCTGATTCAAGCCATCACCATTTTCCCGGAGATGTTCGACAGCATTGTCGAATACGGCGTTACAGGCAGAGCAAGAAAACAAAATCTTTGGCAGTTTCAAGCCATCAATCCCCGAAAATTTGCTGACAACAAACTTGGCTATATCGATGATCGCCCCTTCGGAGGTGGTCCGGGAATGATTATGATGGCGCCGCCGCTTCAAGCGGCAATTGAAGAAGCCAAAGCAAACTCGCAAAAACCTGCCAAAGTAATTTATCTCAGTCCGCAAGGTCAGCCGCTGACACATAAAAAAGCTGCAGAACTTGCCGAACTGCCCCATCTTGTTCTTCTATGCGGACGCTATGAAGGCATAGATGAAAGACTGCTGCAAAGCAGTGTGGACGAAGAAATCAGCATTGGCGACTTTGTCGTCTCGGGGGGTGAATTACCCGCTATGATGTTGATGGATGCCGTCTTAAGATTGGTTCCGGGTGTATTGGGCGATATACAGTCAGCCGAACAAGACTCGTTTTCAGACGGCCTTTTAGACTGTCCTCATTACACCAAACCCGTAGAATACCAAGGCATGATGGTTCCCGAGGTCTTACGCTCAGGAAATCATGGCTTGATTGCCGAGTGGCGATTGAAACAATCGCTGCGACGCACTTTAGAGCGCCGACCTGATTTATTGGAAAAGCGCAGTTTAATCCCAAAGGAATCCCGCCTCTTAAAAGAAATCTTGCAAGAGCAACAGGAAATCCAATCATAACTTAGGAAAAACAAATGAACTTGATTCAACAATTAGAGCAAGAAGAAATCGCTCGCTTGAACAAAGAAATCCCTGAATTCGCTCCAGGCGACACCGTTGTCGTATCTGTACGCGTAGTTGAGGGTTCTCGCAGCCGTCTGCAAGCATACGAAGGTGTTGTTATCGCTCGCCGCAACCGTGGCCTGAACAGCAACTTCATCGTTCGCAAAATCTCTAGCGGCGAAGGTGTAGAACGTACTTTCCAACTGTACTCTCCTACCGTAGAAAAAATCGAAGTTAAACGTCGTGGTGACGTACGTCGCGCCAAACTGTACTACTTGCGCGGCCTGACCGGTAAAGCAGCTCGCATTAAAGAAAAATTGCCTGCTCGCAAAGGTTAATAGCTTTCATCAAAAACCCACTTCAATGAAGTGGGTTTTTGTTTTTATACAAGATCTCCTCGTCTTTCTTACACAATCCTGCAAGCCAATCACAATACACATCTCGCGCATAAACTTAAACAGAATCATAATTCCCCTGCTTCTTTTAACCTTTATACAAAAGGCCGTCTGAAACAAAAGATTCAGACGGCCTTTAATCACATCGAATGGTTATTTAAACCATCTTGCCAATGCAGGGATACGCGATAACAACAGTGTATCCAAAATCCAAATAACAGCGATTACGGCAATGGCTGTTGGGAAAATCACAGCCAAAATCAGAAGTGGCACAGCCATTGCCCACCATACCGGTAATTTGATTTTCTGTGCAGGAGGAACCAAACCACGTGCTTCCGACGGACGGCGTTTCCACCACATTACACAGCCGCTGACACAGATAAAGATAATCGCCAGACAGAACAAGACATTTGCCAATACGCTCCACCAGCCCAATGTACCCATATGCAAAGCAATACTTGCCGCCATGAATTTACCAAACCAGTTGTAATCGTCGAAATGAATATCAGCCAGGAATTTTACCGCTGTATTGATCAATATGTACCGTGCGGTCAGCGGTTGGACTAATCATATCGTAACTCATTGAGTCTTGCGACAACGTCCATACACCGGTCTCACCTTTGGGTAAATTGAGCTGATAACGGCCTTTAAAGCCAATTTCACGTGCAAAGCGGTCAACCGTCTCCAAAGTCATCGGCTCGCTTGGATTAATGCCAGTTTTCACCCATTGTCGTACCGGAAACCGGCATAGGCGTCAACTCCAAAATCCATGGCACTTCTTTAGATTTACCGTCATTCAGCACATCACCATGGGTTGGTACGGAAGATACCGGATTAGGCTCCACGCCCCATTTACCCGCAGGAAATTGGCTCCACGCCTGAACCGCTTTTACCGCCCCAAATACCTGCCCAAGCAATACCTGACAGACAGAACAGCAACAAAATCAAAGAAACCCAAGAGCCGAAATGCTGCCGTGCATGCTACGCCACCATGTGCGCCCTTTGCCTGCTTTCGGCACAAGCATGGATTTCAGGCTGCGCTGTTTCGCCCACCACAAATAAATCCCCGTGATTATCATCAGGATGGTCAGCGACGCGGTAGTTTCCAGCAGATAGTCACCCATCGGGCCGATCATCATATCGCCGTGGATTTCGTCCATCGTGTGATACCAGCCTTGACCGCGCGGCATCGTATTCACAACTTTTGCCGTATAGGGATCAACGGCAACCATAGTGGCTTTATCATCATTGTTCACACGGAATACGGCGACCATATCATCTGCGCGTGGCGCAATATACTGCACTACAGAAGCAGTTTCCGGATTCACAAACTGTCTGGCGGCCTCAGCCTGAGCCGACAAAGGCTGCACCACTGCCTGCGGCGTAATATGTATGCGTTCGCCTTCTTTACCGGTAATATTGGCGAATAGCAGCATTCCCAACCCTGTAACAGCCAGCAGGGTTAAAAACGGCGCAACCAAAAGTCCGGCATAAAAATGCCATCGCCAAACAGTTAAATAACGGCGGTTAGCCTGTTGTTCATTTTGGGAAGTTGGTTTTGTTTCCATATTTTCTCTTCATATAGTTAAAGTAGACTAATTATTACGAATTAGCAACAGGTATTTTAATCAAAAACATTCATTTAAGAAACCGTTTTTCCAATGCAGCTTTGAAATACTTCAATATTTAGTTTTCAGGCCGTCTGAAAAAACAAAATAGACAGAAAACAACACTTTACTGAAAATCCGTTTTAATCATTGCGGTTTCGGCAGAATTTGGTAGAATACAGACATTACTTATTTATTCATCAAGCCGCCAAGCTTTGGCGGCTTGTATTTTTATTTCCAATCCGGCTACCGCGCGTGGCCGGATAAAATTTTAAAAGCATCATCATGCTTTCATGGAGAACTCAATGCAAAAAAATCCCTTTGACCGTCCGTGGTGCAGAATTGTTGAAACAAGAACTTCAACACCTCAAAAGCGTAGCACGCCCAGAAGTCATCGAAGCCATCGCCGAAGCACGTTCGCACGGCGACTTGTCTGAAAACGCAGAATACGAAGCCGCCAAAGAGCGTCAAGGCTTTATCGAAGGTCGCATCGCCGAGTTGGAACACAAACTCTCTATGGCGCACATCATCAACCCTGCTGAAATCCATGCAGAAGGCAAAATCGTATTCGGCACAACTGTGACACTGGAAGATTTGGAAACTGAAGAACAAGTTACCTACCAAATCGTCGGTGAAGATGAAGCAGACATCAAAGAACGCAAAATCTACGTTGGCTCCCCCATTGCCCGCGCACTGATCGGCAAAGAAGAAGGCGACGTTGCAGAAGTTCAAGCACCCGGCGGCGTACGTGAATATGACATCATTGCCGTACAATATATCTAAATAAACAAAAGGCCGTCTGAAAACATTTTCAGACGGCCTTTTGTTGTACCTAAAAACACCATAATCAGAAAAAATGAAATCTTCCCAGGAGAAGCATAATGAATCTACTGTACAAAATTATCCCAAACCGCTGCCGCCATGTGGCTCGGTATGCAGTTGACAGCAGGCTATGTTACCGCCCCTATCCTGTTTCGCCTCCTGCCCAAAATGCAGGCGGGAGAAATTGCCGGCATTTTGTTTGCCATTACAGCGATATGTGGCTTAGTTATTTTTGGCGCAGCCTATGCCTTTTTCAGACGGCAACTGGCCTCACTTTCTTGGTGGATATTGGTGCTTTGGCTACTCTTAGCCTGCAACCATCTTTTGGTTACGCCGGTTATCGAGGCACACAAGTATGGGCTGGATAACTGGCTGCTGTCCCTAGTAGGCGGAACATTCGGCGTTTGGCACGGCTTATCCAGTATCATCTTTTTGATTTGTACGATACTGGCAGCCATCTGCGTATGGAAATGGCCCAAGCCAAACTAATCTGTCTTAATAAAAGGCCGTCTGAAAAGAAGTCTTTCAGACGGCCTTTTATTTTGAATCATGAAATTCCCCTGACTCTTCAAATATAAACTATAAAAAAATGCCCTGCATATTGCAGGGCATTTTTCACAAACCGATTAAGGTTTAGCGTAACCGTGAACGCCATTGTAAGGAGCTGGGATCCAACCTTCATCAGTAGCAGGCAATTCGCCTTGACCTTCGATAGTTTGGCCTGGAGCAACTTGACGAGTAACAACGCTGCGGATTTTAACATCAACGCGACGGTCAGGTTCGATACAAGCGATAAGGGCAGCACGTTTCTTAGCTTTAGAAACTTTTTTGCCCAGTTTAGCAACTTCAGCTTCACAAGTAGCAGTCATGCGAGCTTGAGACTCGCCCAGACCTACTGCAGAGATTTTGCTAGAAGCAACGCCACGGCCTACCAAGTAGTTAGCAACTACGTTAGCACGACGCTCAGACAGAGCTTGGTTGTATTCTTCAGAACCCATGAAGTCAGTGTGACCTTCAACACGTACAGTTTGTACGCTGTCGTTGCTCAGGCGTTGAGCCAAAGCGTTCAGGTTTTCTTGAGCTTCAGGACGCAGGTTGTCTTTGTCGAAGCCGAACAGAGTTTTAGTAGACAGGGAAACAGTCTCATCAACATACTCAGGAGCTTGTTGTACAGGGAGCAACTGCTTCACGATCACCACATTCAACACGGCCTTGGGTAGCTTTGTCGAAGTAGCTGTTTTTCCAGCATTCGCCGTAGTTGTTACGGACGATTTCTTGAGATTGGCTGCTTACGGTGTAACCGTGTTTGGTGTGCGCTTCGCTGGCCATAGCGGTGCCGGAGGCAACCAAGGCAACGAACAATGCGCTTAATTTCAGCTGTTTGGTCATTTTATTCCCTCATCAAATTGTTATGCGGCGGACTAGGAAAGCAACCGCTGCAAAGTACCAATATACAGGCCGCAGTATCAAAACAGCGGCAAATCGGATATATCAGGTTGCACTATAAAGAAGCGCAAGGCAAACTGTCAATACTCGATGCCTTCAAACAATCATGAAGTGCCTGCTTCCTAGTAGTTAATCATGCCGAAAAATCAATCTTGTGTCATTAATTTAGGGCAAAATCAGACAATTCATCCACCTTAAGTTGTACAAAAACAACAAAACCCCTTTCCCTCTTCTTTCCTGAATTTCCCGTTTTCATATCGTTAAAAGATATTTTCATTAAAAACAACCGATTTTCAAAACTCGAGGGCAAAACTGGGCAAAATATGTTAAATTACATGCCGTTTGTCGCACAAAATCCACATTAACAACGTATCCGGTACTGCTACCATGAAACTGCAACAATTACGTTATGCCCTTGAGGTTTACCGACACAATCTGAATGTCTCCGAAGCCGCCGATGCGCTTTTCACATCCCAGCCCGGCATTTCCAAACAAATCCGCCTGCTTGAAGAAGAATTGGGTATCCAAATTTTTATCCGCAGCGGCAAACGTGTGGTTTCCGTTTCGCAACCGGGTAAAGCCGTATTAGAGATTTCGGAACGGATTTTGCGTGATGTACAAAACATTAAAAATATCGGCAGCGAGTTTACCGATCATGACAGCGGCTCCCTGACCATCGCGACAACGCATACTCAGGCACGTTATGCTTTGCCCAAAATCGTTGCGGAATTTGTCAAAAACTACCCTAAAGTCAATTTGACCATCAAACAAGGCAGCCCTTCTGCCATTGCGCAAATGGTCAGCAGCGGCGAAGCTGATTTGGCAATTATTACTGAACGCATTGACGATCATCCTGAGTTGGGTAAACTGCCCTGCTACGAATGGAACCATGCCGTCATTGTTCCGCACGACCACCCTCTTTTGGACTGCCGCAATCCTTTAAGCCTTGAAGATTTGGCTTCTTTTCCGCTGGTTACTTACGAATTTGCTTTTAATTCCGGCAGCAGCATCGCGCGTACATTTAATAAAGCGCATATTGAGCAACCTGATGTTGCCTTATCGGCTGCCGATACGGATGTACTGAAGACGTATGTCCGCTTAGGCTTGGGCGTTGGTTTGATGGCCAAAATGGCGTACGATCCCGTTGTCGATCAAGATTTACAGCTGATTGATGCGGCACACTTATTTGAACCGTCGCCCACCTGGATAGCCTTACGCACTGATACTTACCTGCGAGGTTACGCGTATGACTTTATCCAGATGTTTGCACCGAAACTGACCAGAGAAGTAGTCGACCGCATTCTGTACACGCCGGTTGTTGAAGATTTTTCAATTTGATATCTGACTATCACTTTCGTAACTTAACAATTATTCTTTAATTCTTGTTAAAAAGGCCGTCTGAAATATTTCAGACGGCCTAAGATTCAGATAGCGTGCGAACAACCGGAAACCATTTTCTTCAAGGTTGTCGCATCTAAGATTTTGATATGCTTGTGTTCAACCGAAATCAAGCCTTCATGATGGAATTTAGACAAGGTGCGGCTGACTGTTTCCAGTTTCAGCCCCAAATAGCTGCCGATTTCCTCACGCGACATCCGCAAGATAAAATCATTAGCGGCGAAGCCTCGTGAATAGAGACGCTGAGACAGGTTGAGCAAGAATGCCGCCAATCGCTCTTCAGCGCGCATATTGCCCAAAAGCAACATAACGCCCTGATCTCGGACAATTTCACGGCTCATCAAGCGAAAAAAGTGGGAGCGAAGGCTGGGAATATCCTGACCGAGTTCTTCAAGATGTGTAAACGGAAGCTCGCATACCTCGCTGTCTTCCAAAGCCACAGCATCACAGCTGTGAATATGGGAACAAATCCCATCCATACCGATCAGCTCGCCCGACATAAAAAAGCCGGTTACCTGATCTCGTCCATCTTGGCTGGCGACTGTTGTCTTAAAGAAGCCCTGCACGGATGGCAAACAAAGAGGTAAACGGCTCGCCGGCACGGAACAGGTATTCACCTTTTTTCAGACGGCGGCTTTGACGAATAACCGCGTCTAATTGTGAAAATTCGTTAGGCATTAGTCCGACAGGCAAACACAGTTCTCGTAAAGAACATGTGGAACACAAGGTTTCATTTGATGTGTTGCATTGTGTGTAGCCATAACGCACCTTTAATTTGCTTAATTTTTTCAACCCCTGATGAAGCCGAATAACTATTGACCCAAGTCAAAGTCGGCATATCATTATCAGGCATTCTACCAAACTATCGAAATTTTGACTAAAATTTTCCCTAATTTCCCTACTTTATACTACAAACCCGACCATGAAAATCATCCCCATCTCAAATAATACCAACACAAACAACGAATTACCGGAATTTGACCGTGAATTGATTGCCAGTTTGCCATCAAGCGGTCCCCGTTATACATCCTATCCGACTGCCGACCGCTTCCATGAAGGCTTTAAAGAAGCCGAATATATCCAAGCTTTAAGCCTGCGCAACATGGGCGCGCTCAACAAACCCCTTTCGCTCTACATCCACATCCCCTTCTGCAATACCATCTGCTACTACTGCGGTTGCAACAAAATCATTACCAAAGACAAAAGCCGTGCCGATGCCTATATCCAGTATCTGGAAAAAGAAATGGAATTGCTGGCACCGCATTTGGGCGGAAGACACCAGCTCGCGCAGCTCCACTTCGGCGGCGGCACGCCCACATTCCTGAGCGACGACCAACTCGAACGCGTCTTCGACATGATTCGTAAATACTTCCAGCTGATTCCCAACGGCGAATACTCCATCGAAATCGACCCGCGCAAAGTCAGCCGCGAAACCGTCCTCAAACTGGGCAAACTCGGTTTCAACCGCATGAGTGTCGGTATTCAAGACTTTGACCCTAAAGTACAGGAAGCCGTCAACCGTATTCAAAGCTACGAAGAAACCAAAGAAGTGATTGATGCTGCGCGTGAAGCCGGGTTTAAATCGGTCAGCGTCGATTTGATTTACGGCCTGCCGCACCAAAACACCGAAAGCATTAAAACCACCATCGACACGGTCTTGTCCCTCGATCCCGACCGTCTTGCCCTCTACCACTACGCCCACCTGCCGCATATCTTCAAACCACAACGCCGTATCGACACCAATGTCGTACCCGGCAGCGAAGAAAAACTCGATATGCTGCAATATTGCGTTCAAACCCTGACCGAGCGCGGCTATGTCTTCATTGGTATGGACCACTTTGCCAAACCTGACGACGAACTCTCCATCGCCCTCAAAGAAGGCTTCCTGCAACGCAACTTCCAAGGCTACTCGACCTATGCCGACTGCGATTTGGTTGCAATCGGAGTATCCTCTATCGGTAAAATCGGCAGCACCTACTCCCAAAACGAGCGCGACATCGATGCCTATTACGCCGCACTCGATGCCGGACATCTACCGATTATGCGCGGCTACCAGCTCAATCAAGACGACATCCTGCGCCGCAACATCATTCAGGATTTGATGTGCCGCTTCTCGCTTGATTATCAAATTTACGAAAGCGTGTTCGGCATTCCGTTTAGCCGCTATTTTGCAGCCGAACTGGAAGATATGAAGCAACTGGAAACCCTCGGTCTGGTTCGTCTCAAACCGCACAGCCTGACCGTTACGCCGAAGGGCCGTTTCCTGATCCGCAACATCGCCATGGTGTTCGACTACCATCTGCGCCATAAAGAAACCAAAGCCAAATACTCGCAAACTGTGTAAACAGGAATGGAAAAGGGTCGTCTGAAAATTTTCAGACGACCTTTGTTCTTATTTTCAATACTTTCGGGTAACATAAAACCATATTTCCCGCTTTATCAGGATTCAAAGTTAATTTGTATAGGCGCGTATCCTATGATTACCGAGCAGCAAAACGATATCCTCAGCATCAATCAAGTGCAACTTCTCCTTGCTGAAAAACGCACGGCACTTGCTATCATGCGTACGGGCATTGCCGTTTTCGCACTCCCTTTGTCTATTTTCAGTGCGCTGATTGCGACATCGAAATGGTACGAAGCCGTTGATGTTTGGCCTTTGCTCGCACTGGTCAGTCTGATGAACATCAGTTTGATTATTTTCTCGGTCTATCTGATTACCCGCTCACTCCGTAGAATGCACCAATACGACCGAATGATTGCCGATATCAAATACAACAATCAGTCTTTGCGTAAACTGATTAAGTCATAAAATGCAGATCGTTGGGGCTGAAATAGGTCGTCTGAAAATCAAAATATAGAGGAACTCCAGATTTGTATTAAAACATGATTCTGCCAAACATACCGTAATTGATCTTGGAGACCTTACTGTCCACTTTGCTCCCCATTTGAATCGATACGATACCATTGCAGTAATTGGGTTTAAAATGACCAACTCAATTGGATATTGGTAGGAATCCTACCGGATACACTTGCCGTGTTTAGACAAATACGAATGCAGTCTGAAATTCGGTTTGTCCGGTCTCTTGTCTTAAATGCTTTTAAAATATGGAACAACCCGATTTTTTTCCCATCCCCAGCCCCTGCATCGGCGTTTGCGAAGCCAATGCCAAAGGTTATTGCAAAGGCTGCCTGCGCAGCCGGGAAGAGCGCTTGTACTGGCTCCAGATGACCGACAGCCAAAAGCATCAAGTCATGCACCTTCTATCCCTCAGGAAGGCCAAAATCCGCAACCGCAAAATGGAAAAACCCGAAACGGGCGAACATCCGGTTCAAAACCTGCTCGATTTCTAAATCGCCCTTGCCTACCGCACACCACAATAAGGAAAAACATGAAAAAACTGCTCGCCTGCCTGCTTGTGCCATTGACCGCCCTTGCCTTGGGTGCCTGCAAACCCGCTGCGACCTCACCCGAAAGCAAACCTACCGAACTTAACTGGCAGCAGCCTAAACTGACCAGCAATGTTTGGAAAATCAGTAAAGAAGGCCAACCCGATTCCTATCTGCTCGGCACCATCCACATGGGACGAACCAATCAAACCTTGTCTTCCGATGCAGTCAAACTATTGCAATCCACCGACCAACTGACGACAGAAGTTGACCCACTGCCGGACAGCAGTCCGGAAACGAAAAAAATGTATCAAAAATACTTCAAAGAAGTTATGAGTACCGAACCGCTCAGCCGCAAGCTTGGCAAAACAGATTTCCGTCTTTTACAAGAAATCTATTCGCAAAATGAAGAAAGCCAACCCATCGCCCAAATGGCCGACAAACTCCATCCGTGGGCGGCATTAGTCTTTGCCGGCAGTACATTTCCCAAAGGGTATAGTTCAGAAACCGGTGCAGATATGTTGCTGACCAACGCGGCAGTCGGCATCAATAAGCCACGTGGTTCATTGGAAAGTTTGGACGATGTTACCGCGATCTTCAAAGCCCAGCCTGAAGAAACCATGCTCAACTTTCTGAAAGCAAGTATTAAAACCAATAAAGAAGAAACCGAAGATGTCAAAAAACTCCATCAAGCCTATTCAGACGGCCGCTTTGAAGAACTCATTCCCACTTTTGGAAGAAACCGAACAACGCACCCTCAAACTTGTTGATGCCAAATACGCCAAAGCCATGTCCGATTGGCTGAAAAACGATCTCCTGATCCGCCGCAACTTGGCATGGTTGCCTGAAAATCCGCAAACAATCCGCCAAACAAAGCACCCTCTTTGCTGTCGGCATTGCCCATTTACCCAGCGAAAAAGGCTTAATCGAACTATTGCGTCAAGAAGGCTATCAAGTAACGCCCGAACCCAAAGTCCTGATTTGGCAATAAACCCCAATTAAACGACAAGGCCGTCTGAAAGTCTTTCTTTCAGACGGCCTTTATTTAATCTCTATTAAATGAAGCAGTAAGCAATGTTGAGCGCAAAACTCAATCGCCCAATGCCGCTACCATTACCGCTTTAATCGTGTGCATCCGGTTTTCTGCCTGATCAAACACAATGCTGGCTTCGCTTTCAAAAACTTCTTCCGTTACTTCCACACCATTCAGGCCGAATGTCTCATAAATCCATTCGCCGACTTTGGTTTCGCGATTATGGAAAGCAGGCAGGCAATGCATAAACTTGACTTGCGGATTTTCCGCCGCCGCCATCAGCTCAGGCGTAACACGGTAATCTTTCAACAAATCAATACGTTCCTGCCAAGCCTCTTTAGGCTCGCCCATGCTGACCCACACATCGGTATGGATAAAATCCACGCCGTTCACGGCTTCCTGCACATTCTCCGTCAACAGAATCCGTCCGCCGGTCTCTTTGGCAACAGCCTGCACCGTCTCGATAATGTTTTCAGACGGCCACAAACTTTTCGGCGCACCGATACGCACGTCCATGCCCAGTTTCGCAGCCAACACCAGCAACGAATTGGCCATGTTGTAACGCGCATCGCCGACGTAGGCAAACGCAATTTGGTTCAAAGGCTTGTCGCTATGTTCGCGCATCGTCAGCGCATCGGCGAGCATTTGGGTCGGGTGAAACTCGTTGGTCAAACCATTGAACACAGGCACACCTGCATACTTGGCCAGCTCTTCCACCACATCCTGTCCAAAACCACGATATTCGATACCGTCAAACATCCGCCCCTAAAACACGCGCCGTATCCTTAATGCTTTCCTTATGCCCGATTTGGCTGGCAGACGGCTCCAGATAAGTTACCCCTGCGCCTTGGTTGCGTGCGGCCACTTCAAACGCGCAACGGGTGCGGGTCGATGTTTTCTCGAAAATCAGGGCAATGTTTTTTCCCTTCATACGCTGCACCTCGCGCCCTGCTTTTTTAGCTGCCTTCAATTCGGCGGCAAGGTCGAGATAGGTGGTAATTTCTTCCGGCGTAAAATCCAAAAGTTTTAAAAAATGGCGGTTTTTCAGGCTCATGTCTTATTTCTCTTTTTCTAGCGTGGGCGTTGCCCAACATTTTTCTCCATGCAGATTTTTCCGGGCTTCCCCGACCTTCTGCTACTCAATTTTTCAACGTGCGAAGCCTGCAAGCACGGCCCCTTATCCTCTATCAAAACTCAAAACAAGGCCGTCTGAACTTCACCTCGCTCCAAGGCAAGCAACGATTGTTTGCGGTTCAAACCGCCTGCGTAGCCGGTCAGCTTACCGTCGCTGCCGATAACGCGGTGGCAGGGAATCAGGATAGACACCTTGTTCTGCCCGTTTGCAGCGGCAACGGCGCGAATGGCTTTGGGATTACCCAACTGCTGCGCCTGCTCCTTGTAGCTGCGCGTTTCGCCGTAAGGAATGGTCAGCAGCGCATTCCACACCTGCTGCTGAAAGGCTGTACCTATCGTTTCCAAAGGCGTCGCAAAAACTTTCAGACGGCCTTGAAAGTATAAATCCAATTCTTGGCGCAAAAGTTGCGTTTGCTCATTTTCTAGGAAAATAAACTGCCCGCGCAAAGCTTTTTGGACAGCCATGATTTCCTGTTCCATATGTTTCTGCCCGACAAATTCCAGCAGACACAAACCCTTAGTGCCGAACACCGCCAACATCTCGCCCAACGGCGTGGCAACCGCGGCGGCAGTCAGTTCGTGCGGGCTATCCGGATAACGCGTTTCCAACAGTCGGACAGCTCGGCGGATACGGACATATTCTTCAGGCGTACAACCGATACAGTCAATACAATCCTGCTCAAACTGCTTGGCTTCATGTTCCGTAAACCGCTCGTGCAGCAGGGCTTCGAGGTCGGCAGAAAAGTTGGTTTCCAACTGCTCGCAGATTTCATTCCACTTTGATGGAAGTGCATTTAAAGAAGGCAGGGTAATCATCTGCATTTACTCCCGATAATCAACAAACCCCAAACGATTACCCGACGGATCATAAAATCCACCATCCGGTACGGCGGCTTTAAAACTTATGTGCAGGTTGGCTGGAAGTTTCCGCCTACCCTATCAATGAAATTCACTCAAAATTTTATAAAATCCAAAAATTGGAATTATAGAATTTTCTTTAAAACAACAAATTCTTTGTCTTTTTCTATCTTAAATTTTCCCAAGACCCACTCGCCACTCTTTTTAAACTCTCCGTTTTCTCCACAATAGCCTCTTTGCTCAACCTTGGTCGCTTGCAGAATCACTTCATCATCACTTACAAATCGATAAAGACCTTCTGAATGCGGAAAACATTCATTCCCGCATTCTGCTGAATAACTGCTGCTAAACCTGCCGTCTTTATCAAACTCAATGTGCTTTCCATAAATGTGATTGTCAGAGCCGGCTGTTTCTACCCGACTGAGATAATATGCGTTTTGGGGCGCATCCATGGGTAACTCGTCAATATGCCACAACCCCACCAGTACATTTTTTTCTAAAATTTTTCCTTGATTGATTGAAACTGCTTGAGGCTTTGGCTCGGATTCAAGACAACCTGTCAAAGATAATGACAATCCCAAAACAAATTATCGTACTTCAAATTTTCTCTAAAACCCTTTAGTCAACAAATTGTTATCGCAGTATTACTTAAGAAAAATATACACCATTTTATCAGGCTAATATCCTACTTTTTCAGACGGCCTTTTTCACTTCAACAAACGTTTCAACATACCTTCATACACTGCCGACAGCTTAGGAATATCTTCCAAACGTACGTTTTCGTTGATTTGGTGGATGGTCGCGTTGGACGGGCCTAACTCGATGAGTTCTTTGGCAATGGCTTTGATGAAGCGTCCGTCCGAAGTACCGCCGGTGGTGGACAATTCGGCCTCAACACCACAAATCTCAGCAATGGCTTCGCGTGCCACATCGGTCAATTTTCCGGCCTGAGTCAGGAAAGGTTGGCCTGAGCAAGACCACTGCAAATCGTATTGCACGCCGTGTTTGTCCAAAATGGAGTGGACGCGTTGTTTCAGACCCTTCTTCGGTGGACTCGGTAGAAAAGCGGAAATTGAATTTGACGTTCAGCTCGCCCGGAATCACATTGGTCGCGCCTGTGCCGCCGTTGATATTGGAAATTTGGAAACTGGTCGGCGGGAAGTATTCGTTGCCCTCATCCCAGACTTCTTGTGTCAGCTCTAACAAGGCCGGGGCAAAAGTATGCACGGGATTGATTGCCAAATGCGGATAGGCAATATGCCCTTGCTTGCCTTTGACGGTCAGGTTGCCCGACAGCGAGCCGCGTCGGCCGTTTTTCAACATATCGCCCAATTTATCCACGGCGGTCGGTTCGCCGACGATACAGTAATCAATCAACTCTCCACGCGCTTTCAACACATCGACAACTTTGGTCGTGCCGTCCAGCGCATCGCCCTCTTCGTCCGAAGTAATCAGGAGCGCAATGCTGCCTTGATGATCGGGATGTTCGGTAACGAAACGCTCGCAGGCGGTAACGAAACAGGCAATGCTGGTTTTCATATCCGCCGCACCGCGGCCATACAGACGGCCTTCACGCTCGGTCGGTTCAAACGGCGGCGAATCCCATTTTTCAACAGGGCCTGTCGGCACGACATCGGTATGTCCGGCAAAGCAGAACACCGGAGCCTGCGTACCGCGTCGCAACCAAACATTTTTGGTGTCGCCAAAATGAAGCTCTTCGACGGAAAAACCGATTTTTTGCAGGCGTTCGGCCAGCAGTTGTTGGCAGTTTTGGTCATCCGGCGTAACGGACGGTCGGGAAATCAGCTCCTTGGCAAGCTCTAAGGATTGAGTTTCGATCATATTTGTTTGTTCACTTTGAGAAACAGGCCGTCTGAAACGTTCTGAATATGAATTTTCAGACGGCCTTGAGTTTATTTGAAGATACTGAATAGGCAGTCTGCCTTTCAGTATTCTGAGTTATTTTCCATGACAAGCTTCATACAGCGGCAGTAAGTCTTCCACTGTTTCCACTATCCATTTCGCGACATCCTGCTTGCCCAAATCATCGCGTTCGATGTGTTTTCCGATACAGAAGAAATCTTTGTCGTCTCGAAGCTTTCTATCGCCGTCGCTTTGTTGGGCGACGGTACGATAATCGTCATATTCGCTTTCCGCACCGTGCCACATATCGAAGGAAGCGTATTTTTCAGTATCAAAAATTATCCAGCCAGCGGTTGTAATCAGGCAGCGCGATGGGGAAACATCGGCTTTTATAGCAATGCCAATCCAAGCTGACACTCAAACGGCGGCGATTCAGCAAAATCGATAAAATCGCTGCGGAATTTTTATATTGTTCGTATTTGAAATAGGCAAAGAAATGAGCGCGTACCTGCCAGCCGTTACACCAGCGTTCGATATGCGGCGGCGCAAACGGCGCACCCAATTCGGCGGCAACCTGCTGGATCAGCTGCTGCCATACCTGCCAGTTTTCTTTATAGTCTGCCTTGATTTGCGGAATGCTTTCAGGCTGGTATTTTTTTAGCTGGGAAAACTGGAAAAAAGGGATATTGAACAAATCGCAACTTTTTGGGGTTAGCATAGTGTATTCCTTGAGACGATTGTTTCAGACGGCCTTATTTACGGCGGCGTGCGGCCATAATTTCGCCGATTTCGGTCAATTTTTCTTTGGGGATAAAGGTTTTGCCCATATCAAACAGTGGCTCTTCAATCGCCAGATGAACATCATATCCTGCGACAAAACGTTTGAACGCTTCGGCATCAGGGATATAGGCGTTATCCGCTTCAAGCTTGGCAAATTCAGCCGCTACGCCGTCCCAGTTGCTATGCAGGCTGACATGTTGGCGCAACAGCTCGTCAACGCTTTCTTGTGCTTGCGGCGCATATTGCAACAAAAGCGGAAAGAAGTTTTCTTCTTCATCTTCATGGTGCAACGGCGCGGCAACGTTGAAATACTGGGCAATTTGGCGGATAGTTTGCAAAACAACCTGATTGCAGCCGTTTTCGGCAATATAGTCCGACAACATGGCAATCTGATTGCAGAAACGGCGTACTTTACCGTGGCAGGCGTACAGCATTTCAATGGGTTCGGCAAAAGTAACGCTTTTGGTTTCAAACGGATTCATAGGTTTTATTCTTAAATTAATGTTTCCAGATTATAACAAAACAGCCTGCGCAAGGCAGGCTGTCTGTTTTCAAGCTTTAGGCGGATTAGTCAACCAAAGTAACTTTACCGTTCATCAAAGCGCCGTGACCTGGGAAGGTACAAGCGAATTTGTATTCGCCGTCAGCCAGTTTGGCAGGATCCAGAGTCAAAGAAGATTCTTCGCCGCCACCGATCAGTTTGGTGTGGGCAACAACGCGTGCATCATCAGGTTTAACGTAGTCAGTGTCAGCTGCGCCAACGCCATCTTTGAAAATACCGTCCATGTCTTCAGTTTTACCGATGACAATGTTGTGACCCATGCTGGCTTTAGGTTGGGTACCGGTGTGTTTCAGGGTGATGGTGAATTCTTTACAAGCTTTGCTTACTTGGATTTCTTTAGTGTTGAACTGCATAGCGTCATTGGCTTCAACAGTAGTCGCGCAGTTTGCCGGCAGCAGGAGCAGCGGCAGCGTCGGCCGGAGCTGCTTCAGAAGCAGGGGCTGCATCAGCAGGTGCAGTAGTTTCTGCAGGGGCAGCTTCAGAAGCGGCAGAAGCAGCAGGGGCTTCAGCAGGTTTTGCAGCTTCTTGAGAGCATGCAGCCAAGCCGATAACGGCAGCGGAAATCAGAGCCAGATAAGCTTTCATTGATGTATCTCTAATGATGAGAGTCTTGTTAAGTTCTATTAACAGCACTACACGAATATATTAATAAAAGGCAAACGCCAAACTAAAATTTATCCGCATAGCGTGATGTGAAATTCAGGCGTTATTTTGCTACAAACTTCACACGAAATCAAAGTTTCAAGCCAAGTTTACATCAGTTTACCTAAAAGAAAACAGATACTTTTTAGGTCGTATTTCTTTAGTATTAGATGCTATCAGCCGAACGATATAAGTTTTAACGTTTCTTAACGAGAATCTCATCTGGCATGATTTTAACGGCTGTGCTTGCGTACTAATTCTGCCAATGCCGCCGCCAATTCGGGATGTTTGCCTTCCAATTTGGCTGCCACCTCATCGAAACTGTCTAAAGCTGCCTCGCTCAATCGCAAACTATTGGTTTTCGGCTGAGCCGGAGGCTTGGGGACTACCCTGACCACCACCTCCCTGGCGCCTGCATGCAATGTTTGCAACTTGGGTAACATGGCAGGCAGGATCATTTTCAAACGCGAAGCAGCCATATTGTTGGCGGCAAGCAAGACCAATCTTCCGTCTTCTACGCAGGCCGTCTGAAAATGCGGATGCAGGTTGGCCGGCAAAACCGTTTTGATTTTTGCATCCAATTTCCGCCATTGTTGCGATTGTTGCAACAAGCCCGCCAATAAATGATCGCGCTTGCCTAATTGTGCTAAATCCATAGTTTCAGACGGCCTCTCAGTAAATTAACCAAACAATTACAATTGAAATACAGCAAAACCGCCTTTATTTCAAACAGCATTACCGCGTTATACAAGCGCTTGTGTTAAAATCCCAGTTTCGCCCACTATTATATCAAGGCGCAGGAATTATTCATGCTGACAAACATTGCTAAGAAAATCTTCGGCAGCCGCAACGACCGCCTGCTGAAACAATATCGTAAATCCGTTGCCAAAATCAACGCGCTTGAGAAACAAATGCAGGCATTGAGCGATGCAGAACTGCAAGCTAAAACAGCCGAATTCAAACAACGTCTCGCCGACGGACAAAGCCTGGACGACATCTTTGGTCGAAGCCTTTGCCGTCTGTCGCGAAGCATCGAGCCGTGTATTGGGCATGCGCCACTTCGATGTACAGCTGATCGGCGGTATGGTCCTGCACAACGGCAAAATCGCCGAAATGCGTACCGGTGAAGGTAAAACTCTGGTGGCCACCCTCGCCGTTTACCTGAATGCATTGTCAGGAAAAGGCGTACACGTCGTTACTGTCAACGACTACCTCGCCTCCCGTGACGCGGGCATTATGGAGCCGTTGTACAACTTCTTAGGCTTGAGCGTCGGCGTGATCGTCGCCGATTTGCAACCTTTCGAACGCCAAACCGCTTACGGTGCCGACATTACTTACGGTACAAACAACGAATTCGGTTTCGACTACCTGCGCGACAATATGGTGACCGACCAATACGACAAAGTTCAACGCGAATTGAACTTTGCCGTTGTCGACGAAGTGGACTCCATTCTGATTGACGAAGCGCGTACGCCGCTGATTATTTCCGGCCAGGCGGATGACAACATCCAGCTCTACCGCGTGATGAATGCCGTTCCTGCCCACCTTATCCGCCAAGAAACCGAAGAAGGCGAAGGTGATTACTGGGTAGATGAAAAAGCACACCAAGTTATCCTGAGCGAAGCCGGTCACGAACACGCCGAGCAAATCCTGACCCAAATGGGCTTATTGCAGGAAAACGATTCGCTCTACTCTGCCGCCAATATTTCCCTGATGCACCACCTCATGGCTGCATTGCGCGCGCACACCCTGTTCCACAAAGACCAACACTACGTCATCCAAGACGGCGAAATCGTGATTGTGGATGAATTCACAGGCCGTCTGATGGCCGGCCGTCGCTGGTCCGAAGGCTTGCACCAAGCTGTTGAAGCCAAAGAAGGCGTAGAAATCAAACGCGAAAACCAAACGCTCGCATCCATTACCTTCCAAAACTACTTCCGCCTGTACAACAAACTGTCCGGCATGACCGGTACGGCCGACACCGAAGCCTTCGAGTTCCAAAGCATTTACAACCTCGAAACCGTCATCATCCCGACCAACCGTCCTGTACAACGTAAAGACTTCAACGACCAAATCTTCCGCTCAGCCGAAGAAAAATTCGAAGCCGTCGTCAAAGACATCGCCGAATGCCACAAAAACGGCCAACCGGTTTTGGTCGGTACAACCAGCATCGAAAACTCCGAACTGGTTTCTGACTTATTACATAAAGCAGGTCTGCCGCATAACGTTCTGAACGCCAAAGAACACGAGCGCGAGGCATTGATTGTGGCTCAAGCCGGTAAAGTCGGCGCAATTACCGTTGCCACCAACATGGCAGGCCGCGGTACCGATATTGTCTTGGGCGGCAACCTCAAACATCAAATCGAAGCCATCCGTGCCGATGAAACCTTGAGCGAACAGCAAAAACAAGCGCAAATTTCCGCCCTTGAAAGCGGTTGGCAAGCCGAACACGACCAAGTTGTGGCCGCAGGCGGTTTGCACATTATCGGTACAGAACGCCATGAAAGTCGCCGTATCGACAACCAATTGCGCGGTCGCGCGGGCCGTCAGGGCGACCCCGGCTCCAGCCGCTTCTATCTGTCGTTTGAAGACCCATTGTTGCGCCTGTTTGCACTCGACCGTGCCGCCGCCATCCTCAACCGCTTGGCTCCTGAGCGCGGCGTTGCCATCGAACACGGTCTGCTGACCCGTCAAATCGAAGGCGCACAACGTAAAGTCGAAGGCCGCAACTTCGATATGCGTAAACAAGTTTTGGAATACGATGACGTTGCCAACGACCAACGTAAAGTGATTTACCATCAACGCAACGAAATCCTGACCAGCAAAGACGTCAGCGATTTGACCCGCGAAATCCGCGCCGACGTTATCAGCGACTTGGTCGATTACCACATCCCGCCTGACAGCATGGAAGAGCAATGGGACATTCCGGCACTGGAGCACCAACTTGCCGCCGATTTCCGCCTGCATGTCGATATTAAAGGCTGGCTGAAAGAAGACAGCACTTTGGACAACCAAGACATTAAAGAACGCCTCATCAAGCGCATCGAAGACGAGTATGCCGAAAGTCGAATTGGTCGGCAAACAGGCTATGTCAGACTTCGAACGTAATGTTATGTTGCAAGTTATCGACAACCAATGGCGCGAACACCTCGCCGCCATGGACTACTTGCGCCAAGGTATCCATCTGCGCAGCTATGCTCAGAAAAATCCGAAACAGGAATACAAACGCGAAGCTTTCGCTATGTTTGAAAACCTGTGGCGCAGTATCAAACAAAACATTGCCGCTTTGCTGACCGCCGTTCAAATCGAGCGCAACAGTGAATACGACCATACTGCCGCACAAAGCGTCAGCGATGTTCAAACCGTCCACTCCGATGCGCCTGATATGGAAGAATTGCTCGGTCAATCGCAAACCGATTTGGTTACCGAAGCATTCGACCCTGACGGCACAGACTTCAGCCCTGAAGCGCTTGCACAAAACGGTCTGATTGTTCACCGCAATGATCCTTGCCCTTGCGGCAGCGGCCTGAAATACAAACAGTGCCACGGTAAATTGAACTAAGCAGTCATCTCAAAAGGCCGTCTGAACAAGTGTAAAAACGAACTCAAAGATTCTCGTTTCACCGTTCAGACGGCCTGAGAATTATCCAAACAAGCTAAAAAATTTCCAAACCCAATTTCAAAAGAGTATCCCTATGGCAGGCAATACCTTCGGACAAATCTTTACCGTTACCACTTTCGGCGAAAGCCACGGCGCAGGCTTGGGCTGCATCATTGACGGCTGCCCGCCCGGATTAGAATTGAGCGAAGCGGATATCCAGCTTGACCTTGACCGCCGCAAACCCGGCACCAGCCGCCACGTTACCCAACGCCGCGAAGCCGACCAAGTCGAAATCCTCTCCGGCGTATTCGAAGGCAAAACCACCGGCACACCCATCGCCCTCCTGATCCGCAACACCGACCAACGCAGCTAAAGACTATGGCAATATCGCCACCAGTTTCCGCCCTGGACATGCCGATTACACCTACTGGCACAAATACGGTACACGCGACTATCGCGGCGGCGGTAGAAGTTCCGCCCGCGAAACCGCTGCCCGCGTTGCAGCCGGAGCAGTCGCTAAAAAATGGCTGAAAGAAAAATTCGGCACGGAAATTACCGCCTACGTGACCCAAGTCGGTGAAAAAGAAATCCAGTTTGAAGGTTACGAATATATTTCCCAAAATCCTTTTTTTGCAGCAAACCAAAGCCAAATTGAGGACTTGGAAAACTATATGGACAGCGTGCGCAAATCATTGGATTCTGTCGGCGCAAAACTTCATATCGAAGCAGCCAACGTCCCTGTCGGCTTGGGCGAACCGGTTTTTGACCGCCTCGATGCAGAAATTGCCTATGCCATGATGGGCATTAATGCCGTCAAAGGCGTTGAAATCGGTGCAGGTTTTGATAGCGTAACGCAACGCGGCAGCGAGCATGGCGACGAGCTCACGCCTCAAGGTTTTCTATCCAACCACTCAGGCGGCATCTTGGGCGGCATCAGCACAGGACAAGACATTCATGTGAATATTGCCATCAAACCGACCAGTTCCATCGCTACACCGCGTCGCAGCATTGATATAGAGGGCAACCCTGTCGAGCTTGCCACACACGGCCGCCACGACCCCTGCGTCGGATTACGCGCCGCTCCGATTGCAGAAGCCATGCTGGCCTTGGTATTGATTGACCACGCCTTACGCCATCGTGCGCAAAATGCCGACGTTCAGGTAAATACACCGGACATTGCCAAACTGAAGAAATAACCGTTTATTTCTGAATATTCTCAGAAAAATTTAGCCAAATCACAGTCTTTATACTACAATAGCACCTTATTGCCGTATGACGAAAATACGGATTTATATTAGAGGAATACAACCGCAATGGCACAAGAAACCGCTTTGGGCGCTGCGCTGAAATCTGCCGTCCAAACCATGAGCAAGAAAAAACAGACAGACATGATTGCCGACCACATATACGGCAAATATGATGTATTCAAACGATTCAAACCGTTGGCCGTCGGTATCGACCAAGACTTGGTTGCCGCCCTGCCCCAATACGACCCTGCACTGATTGCACGCGTACTGGCCAACCACTGCCGCCGTCCGCGCTATCTGAAAGCCCTGGCTCGCGGCGGCAAACGTTTTGACTTGAACAACCGCTTCAAAGGCGAAGTCAGCGCAGAAGAACAAACCATCGCCCAACAGCACCCAGCCGTTCAACAGGCATTAGCTGCACAAGCCGAACGTCAAGCCGCTAAGGCTACCGCTGAAGCAGAAACGGCTCCTGCGCAAGCTGAGACCAACAAAGCTGCTGAATAATGTTCAGACGGCCTGATAAGGTTTGCGCTAAATAAATAAAGTCCCAATTCAATACGACATCTTTAACGTCGATGGATTGGGGCTTTTTATTGCATTAATCTTATAGTGGGCTGATTAAAAATAGCTTTGTTTGCCTCACTACTCCAAGTTTTGAAACCAAAAATTTTTTCTAAGATATTCCCAAAAGGTATTTTTTTTATTACGCTGATTATTCTTGCATCAATTTAAATATTGAACAACATTATTTGTTCGACATTAAAGCAAACTAAAATCTCCTCTTATGAACATAAAAGGCCGTCTGAGATATCTTTCAGACGGCCTTTTTAAATCAAATAATCAATTAAAACACTGCTTGCAAAACCAAATAGCTGACAACAGACAAAACGGCAGCGGCAGGCAAGGTAATCACCCAAGCAAGGCCGATCGGTTTCATCAATTTCCAGTTGGCATTGCGGTTAACCAAGCCGATACCCAAAACTGCACCCACCAAGATATGGGTACTGGAAACAGGCAAGCCCATAAATGATGCGGCCATCACAACGGCTGCGGCAGAAAGTTCTGCAGAAAAACCTGACGCAGGGGTGCATTTCTGCCAAGCTGGTGCCTACGGTTTTAATCACTTCTTTGCCGACAAACCACAAGCCGACGATCAAAGCGATACCGAAAGTCAACATGGCAATCGGCGGCACAGCGTTTTGAGCGGTAATGCTGTTGGTACGCAACACATCCATAATCGCGGCAAACGGACCAATCGCATTGGCAATATCGTTCGCACCATGGCTGAATGCGAAACCGCAAGCGGTAAATACCTGCATCCATGAGAACATTTGGAAAGTCGATTTATCCAAATCTTTGCGTTTTCAAACTTTTGGCAAATACAAACGTACCCATCCAAATAGCCGCACCGATCATGAAAATGGTCAGGAAGCTGTTTACATTGCTCATGCCCAAATGCAGATTTTTCAGACCTTTGAAAATCAACATGGCCGCAATCATCATACCGCCGACAGAAGCAATAAACGGCACCCAAGAATGCAGGGCTTTGTAAGAATCAACTTCACCCTTACGGCTGTCAAAGCGGTGCAGACCGCGATAATACTCAGACTGCAATTCTTCAGGATCAAAGTCCGGCTCATCATAAATTTGGGCATCGTGCGCCATTTTGGTGGCGTATTCGACTTTTTCAGATTCACTCAAGGCTTCAAAAAACAGGCGGTGCTCTTCTTTATAGGCTTTCTTCTCCAGCTTGATGCCTTTGAGCGTATTATCAGCCCAAGAGTTGTAGTCCTAAAACGTTTTTCTTAATTCGTGAAAACAACAGATAGGAAACGATACCGCCCAATACCGGGAGACAAAATCCAAGACAAGGCAATTTCGCCCAACTTGTCCCATTGAATCAACGCAACGGAATCCACACCGTTCAATGCCGCCATACACAAGGCGCTACCGACGATACCGCCGATAATGGCATGTGTCGTGGAAACCGGCAGGCCTTTGCGCGATGCAAAAAGCAGCCACAATGCCGCAGCCAAAAGCGCAGACATCATAATAAAGACAAACTGCATCGGATCCAGATGCATGCCATTCAAATCGACAATACCCTTACGGATGGTATCTGTTACCTCGCCACCGGCAATCACTGCGCCGCTGACTTCAAATACTGCCGCAATTAGCAAGGCTTGCGGAATGGTCAATGTGCCGGAGCCGACACTTGTACCGAAAGAGTTGGCAATATCGTTACCACCCACATTAAACGCCATAAAGACGCCGAAAAAGGTAGCAAGGATAAACAGGCCGGAGTGGTTGTAGTGGGTATAACCCAAGCCCCAATAAATAAAATAGCCGACCATGCTCACAAGCATAGCGGCAAAAACCGTATTAATCAGCTTCAAGTTCGCACTCGACTGAGTTTGAGCCATGGAAAGTTTCCTTTTGGAAAACATGTTGAGTCGCGTTATTTTAACCTCTTTGTAATCTTTCTTGCACCAACTATTTACATTAAATGCCGAAATTCCCGTAAAAACGTCAAAAGGCGTTAAAATGTCATTTTACCTTCTCTTTCTGTAACCGAAATGCAACCCCAATACTATATCGGCATCATGTCCGGAACCAGCATGGACGGTGCCGATGCCGTACTGATCCAAATGCAGGGCAAGCAATGGCAACGCGCCGTTGCCCATAGCTTTCTACCCTATTCAGACGGCCTGCGCCAAGAATTGTTGGCACTGCAAGACATAGGTGAAAATGAATTGCACAGAAGCAATATCCTGGCGCAAACACTCAGCCGCCTATACGCCCAAACCGTCCAACAACTATTGGCAGAACAAAACCTGTCGGCCAAAGACATTGTCGCGATCGGCTGCCACGGACAAACCATCCGCCATGCGCCTGAACACGGTTACAGCATTCAATTGGTCAACCTCTCGCTTTTAGCCGAACTGACCGACATTTTCACGGTCGGCGACTTCCGCAGCCGCGACCTTGCCTGTAACGGTCAAGGTGCGCCCCTCGTCCCCGCTTTTCACGAAGCGTTGTTTCAAGATGCAAATGAAACCCGCGCCGTACTCAACATTGGCGGCATTTCCAATATCAGCATCCTCCCACCCGACAGCCCTTCTTTCGGCTTTGATACCGGCCCCGGCAATATGTTGATGGATGCATGGATGCAACATATTTGGCAGCAACCTTACGACAAAAACGGGGAAAAAGCAGCACAAGGCAAAGTCCTCCCAGACCTGCTCGCTTCCCTGCTCAACCATCCTTACTTCAGCCGCCCTTATCCGAAAAGTACAGGCCGAGAATTGTTTTCCCTAAGCTGGCTTCAAGGCCGTCTGAAAGGTAATGAAAAGCCGGAAGATGTGATACGCACATTGGTCCTTTATACTGCACAAACCATTTTTGATGCGACCAAACAAGCTGCTCCAGCAATTCATAATCTTTATATCTGCGGCGGCGGCATCCGCAATCCGGTTTTGATGCAAGACTTAGAAACCCTGTTTTCGCCCGACACCAAATTGCACAGCACAGCCAAGCTCCATCTTGACCCACAATGGGTCGAAGCCGCCGCTTTCGCCTGGCTTGCAGCCTGTTGGTGCAATCAAGTTCCGAGCAATCCCCACCATGCAACCGGCGCACATTCACACCGAATCTTAGGCTCAGGACATTACGGCAACTAAAGTTGAATAAATAAAAAGGCCGTCTGAACATTTTCAGACGGCCTTTACTATATTAGCCTTTACTTATTCTTCTTCCGGCAAACGATTAATTTTTACACGGGCAATCCGTTGTCCGTCCTTCTCAACCACTTCAAAACGCCAGCCATGATAATCGATGAAGTCGCCCACATCAGGAATACTTTGCAATTCTTCCATAATCAAGCCGGCAACGGTATGGAAGTCCGCATCTTCCTCTTGAGCAGGCAGATTTAATTGAGAAGCCAATTCCACATACTCCAATGCACCATCCACAGACAGCGTTTCATCCTGACTGGCCGGAACAGCTTCTTCTTCCTCACGCTCAAACTCTTCAGGGAACTCACCGGCAATGGTTTCCAACAAATCTTTCATGGTCACCATACCCAACACCGCGCCAAATTCATCCACCACCAACGCATAATCCGCGCTGCTTTGACGGAACAATTCAATCGCATTCAACGCCGTCGTACTATCCGGCAAAATCAATGGCTGACGCAAGGCCGTCTGAATATTGATTTCGCCCGATTCAAGCAGTTGGTTCAGCAAATCTTTTTTACTGATATAGCCCAAAGGCTCATCTACACCTGCCTTACCGACAACCAACAACCGGCTATACGGCGTATTTTTCAACTGCGCATTTTGCTCTTCCCGACTTTGGGAAATATCCAATTTCTCGATTTCCCGACGCGGAATCATCACGCCCATAATCGGACGCTCCGCCAAAGTCAGCACGCTGCGAATCATGGATTTTTCGTTTTCTTCAAAATGCTCGTCATCGCCGCCATTATCGCCTGCTTTTGCCAAAATGCTTTCGCGGATACCCATCATACCCAACACATTTTCAGCAGTGCGCTTACGCCAAGAAGTGCTGATATAGTCATTTTTGCGGGCATTCTTTTGAGAAACCTGATTAAACAGTTCGATCAAAATCGAGAAGCCGATCGCCGCATACAAATAGCCTTTCGGAATATGGAAATGGAAGGCTTCCGCGATCAGACTGAAACCGATCATCAACAAGAAACCCAGACACAACATCACAACGGTCGGATGCTTGTCCACAAAGGCAGTCAACAGTTTGCTGGCAGAAATCATCACAGTCATCGCCACAACAACCGCACCCATTGCCACCACAATATGATCCACCATCGCCACTGCCGTAATGACAGAATCGATAGAGAAAACCGCATCCAAAATCAAGATTTGCGCCACAACGCCCCAAAAAGCGGAATGCTTCTTCTGCCCTTCAGCAACAGCAAATTGGTTGTGGCCTTCAAGGCGTTCGTGCAGCTCGGTAGTCGCTTTATAAAGCAGGAAAATACCGCCGGCAAACATAATCATGTCTTTACCGGAAATCTCTAGACCGCCCAACTCAAACAAAGGACGCGTCAGCGTCATGATGTGCGCCATAAACCCAGCATGAAAATCCGAATAACCACGGCCAAACCCAAGCCCGTTATCCGCGCCTTATCTCGTTGCGACTGTTTAACCTTGTTTGCCAAAATCGCTACGAAAACAAGGTTATCAATACCTAAAACAACTTCCAAAACCAGAAGCGTGGCAAAGCCTATCCAAGTATGCGGCTCTGCCAACCAACTGAAATCCATAATAATTGTGTTCCTTTAAAATACAAAAAGGCAGCCGTTCCGCTTAAAACGGACAGACTGCCAAAGTTCGGACATAAATAAAGGGAAAGAAGCGGTATAACAACTACTCTGCTCTGCGTCTTTCATGAAAAATTTATGCCTCGGTCAAAAATAATGGCAAACAGTTTATCAGTTTGACGAAAGAAAGGCAAAGTCTGACAGCATATTTTCTTTTAAAAACAGACTACACCATTACTTACCCGCTTTCAGACGGCCTTTTCTTACTTGATAAAACCATCAATCGGCGCATAACCCAAAAAATCTGCCTGCTCATTCAATATCACAACCCATTCTTTACTGCGCGCACTGGTAAATGGCAAGAAATACAACTTTTTCCCATCGTTTTCCAGCGAAGCCTGTTTAAAAATTGACTCCTCACTCATGCCATGGGCTTTTGCCAAGACAGACAACGGTTTCATTGCCTTACGAATTTTCTCACGCTCCTGCAGCGAATCTGGCAACCACCAAGAAGGCCTCATACTCGGTTCAATACCTTTCAAAGACAAATCAAGACTTTGGTTAGCCTCATCCGGACTCGTTGCTTCACGCAACCCAACACGGCGCACGCCAAACCAAGATAAATCCTGCAAATCCTTCGAGGCATGGCTCAAATCATTTACATCAATTTCTGCAGCAGTTACCACATTTATCCTATCGGTTTCAAATGCGGCAACCACTGGACGCGCCAAAGATACGCTGTACAAACCATAAATTAAAGCAGCCAGCTGAATCATGCCGATTAAGGAAAAATCAACAATCCTCTCTTTAAGTTTCTTGCTCGGACTGGCAAGAATCAAAGTCAACAATGGGCCGCAAACAATATCTACTGAAATGACCAGTTTATATAAAGCCAATCCGCCTGTCAGCTCGGCATATGGATAAGGATACCAAACTCCAAATACCAACAAAGCGGCCAATCCTGCCAAAATCAGACTAATCAACAAATGCCATGCCGCATTTTTTAATGCGAACCGAAAGCGTGATGAAGAATGTAATGTATGTGAGTTTTCCATAGATAACAATAAGATATTATTTTTTCTATAAATATTATGTATAGCTTAAAAAATAAATGAGATATTTAAATATGCTGGTAGGCCGTCTGAAAATTGAAGCATTAAGTACAACCATCTCACCACGCATTATCAATATATTAAAAAAATACTCAATAAATAGATAAAATAAAAACCACCATGTAACATGGTGGTTTTAAAATTTGGCTCCCCGACCTGGGCTCGAACCAGGGACCTGCGGATTAACAGTCCGTCGCTCTACCGACTGAGCTATCGGGGAATTAAAGATGGGAATTATATAGAAAATATCAGAAACCTGTCAAGCAACAATCTATATAAAAACAAAAAAATATATTTTTATATCTTTTTAATTTATAAAACTTTTATAAGATTTCAGCAATTTGTTTGGCCGCACGTTTCGCATCCAACAAAATCAAGCCCAATTTACCGCTTTCTTTTGCCATCAATGCCAACACTGCATTTTCACCTGCTTGACTCAACAGAATATAGCCATTTTTACCTTTAACCATTACCTGATCCAACTCACCGCAAGCCAACTCATGTACGGAACGATTGCCCAATGCCAAAAGCGTTGCCGACATCGCACCTACACGGTCTGCATTCAGGTGGGAAGGCAGCATGGTTGCGATCGGCAGGCCGTCTGTAGAAATAACTGCAGAAGCAGTGATATCAGCAGAGGTATTGTTCAAATCGCTTAATACAGAGATTAATAGTTGTTGCATAGTCGCTCCATTCTAAATAAATATCGGTCAGGCAAAAATCAACAGCTGCCGTATCGGTGGTACAGCACTTTAACCAAAGTAACAAAAGCCTCTTTATTTAAGTCAGGCATTCCTCCAATTACTAAAATCAGCTTGGTCATGCCAATATACAGAGGGAAAAAGGTCAATTCACTTTGGCCTGAAGGATCACAAATACCCCATGCGCTATTATTGATATGCAGGTTATTGCGAATCAAAAGACGGTGATTATCTTCCATTTTGGCCACTTCACTCGCCAAAAGACCCAACTCTTCTGCAGCCTCATGATGGAAATTGGCATTGGCAAAATACAAACCGTTTTCATCAGCCAATAAAGCTTTGCCAGAATTAGACAACTGTTCCAACAATGTAGGCAATTGCTCGTCAGTCAAATGGATATCGTCTGTACTGATTTCTTCATCACCATACAAAAATTCCAAGCGTTGGAGGCGGTACAACAGGTTCAAAGCGGTATTGATGTCGCTGGTATCCGCCCACGCCAAGATTTTTTCACTGCTGATGGTTTCAGATGGCTCTGCACGCAACAGACCATACAATAAAGTTCTGCTGGCACTGGGCGTATCACTTGAAACAGCATAATACGCACCCGCCGGTGTAATCTTAGGATATAAATTTGCTTGTAAAGAGAGTGTCGCTTCCATCTTATACCTCTAATCCGGGATCAATTGAGAACAACATGGCAGTAACCAATTGTTTTACATCGTCTTCTCGACGCGCATCAATCTCAAAAACCGGTACATTAAAATTATTCTGTGCTAAATATTTTTGATAAACATCCACGCTTGGTAAGGATCGGATATCCATCTTCGTTACCCCTACAACCAGAGGCGCTTTTTTCAGCAACTCCCGGAATGCATCCAAGAAGAATTGCAAGTCTTTCAATGGATTGCTTCTTGTATTATCCAAAAGAAGCACCAAACCCATACTGCCTTGACTCAGAATTTCCCACATGAAATTAAAACGCTCCTGACCAGGCGTACCATACAGGTGAACCTTGGTTTCCTCATCCAAATGAATGACACCGTAGTCCATCGCCACAGTCGTGTACCCCTTGCGGACAAGTGTCATATCGGATGCGGATGCATCGGTTTGAACCGGTGGTTCATCAGATAAAGCTGAAATTGCAGTGGTTTTACCTACGCCAACAGGACCGGTAAAGATAATTTTATTTTCTTTCATGACGTGTCCTTTACGATTTACCCAGCAACTTACGCATCAGGCGTTGCAACAGGCCGCGAGGTTGTTCTTTCGACGGACCGGCAATTTTTTGAGCCTCTTTGCTCATTGCTGTTTCAGGTACGTCTTTGCTATTCACATCAATCTGTTCGTTCAACGAAGGTGTATTGTTCGCATCAGTTGCAAACTCTGTATCTGTCGCCAAAAAGCCTGTCATATATGTTGCCGATAAATAGTTCAAAATATCAGGCATTTCTAAAGGCATGACTTTATAGAGGATGTTCAGATTAACAGATGTTTTCGTCAGAAATGCCGACAAACGCATAGATTCCGGAACATGTGCCAAACGAGTTAAGTTTGGCCACCGCTTGAGTGTAAAGACAGTTTGCGGTGTCATCGGATAAATCAGACGGCCTGATGCAGTCCAAATAGCCATTTGCCACAAGCATGACATAATGGTGACTTTGGCTTTTTCTTTCCATTGAGGATTATCAGGAACAGCCTTACACACGACAGCCAAGTTATCGTTCTTACACAATTTCTCCAACTCATTGGCACTGACTGTCAACAGTACTCGCTGGATACTAGGAAACACGATTAATATCGGCTTGCCTTCATGCAAGACGGCAATATCTTGGTGTCCTTGACTGGCAAATTTCAGCGCACCCAACAAGCCTTTATTTGGATTAAATCGGCGAATGGTTGCTTTTCTTGTACCGTCGGAATTTGATTGTCTTTTATTCTCTTCAGCCGCTTGTTGTTCAGACGGCTCAAAAACATTGCCACCTTGAGCCAGGCTGCGCAAAATAGGAAACAAGGTATCGAACTTAACCGGCTTAGCCAAATAAGGAGTCGTTACTGTCGGCAACTCGGAAGAAAACATAGCCACAGGTACTTCCGGATAAGTTTTCTTCGACTCTTTCCAAAGCTTCTACACCTGCCGGAGTATCGGTATCAACCAATATCAAGTCCGGTTTTTCATCAGAATCAGGGGAAACGATGACGTAATTCGTCGTATTGTGCATTTTAAATGCCATACGGAATACCGCCTGCTGTTGCTCACCCATCTCCTGTAACATAACCCGTATGGTTTTAATTTTTGGTAAATGATTATTCATCACTCGTACTTTCTACGATTATCTTATTTTTTTGAATATTGGTTCATTCGTTGCAAGAGACGGCTCATTGCCAAGACAACCTCTTCAGGCAGGCTGACAACACGTTCACGCAACAAGCGCAGAAATTGTTCCAAACGTCCCCAATCTTCAACGCGTTCGTACAAATCAAACAAGATAATGTACAACTGCGATTCTTGAGGATACTGCAAAACAGCCTGTTCCAAAGTACCGATGGCTAAATCCAACTGACCGTAGGCCAACAAAGATTCCACTTCTTTCAGAGCTTCATCAGCAGGTGAAGAGCTGGCGCTGATAACCGAAGAGTCTTTTTGAACCAACTCACGATATTTGGCTTTCATCTGCAAAGAACTTGGCTGAATATAACCGCGTTTCAAGCCAATCTCTTTAATTTGCTGTTCAGACGGCCCTTTTTCCAAATCATCAAAAATCTCGTGATAACCAAGGCTATAACCCCAACCAAGCATACGTTCTTTTACTTGACGGCCATATTGACCCAAAGAGTGGTAAAGCTTCCACAGATGCTTGGCAAACTGCCCTACTTCTTCATTCTGATAATCCAGACGCAAGGCATCGATAATGAGACCAGCAGGCTTCGCAGAAGTTTGGATTGCTTGTTGTATTGATGCAAAGCAGTCTCGTAGCTAATCTTGTCTTTCAGGATTTTTGCACTACGTTCCGGCTTGGCAAAACCAATAACTGCCCCCATCTCTTCAGGGCTGATTTCGCCAAAATCTTTCTTGCCTAATACGATAGGCGCACGTTTGCCCATACCTGGGACGACCATGCGTTCAACCGAATCGCTCTCAAAGGCAATATGCTCGTCGGAAGCAACTTCCAAACCATTTTGGTCGCCAATTTGACGGTCCACTTCCTGCATATTCCAACCGAGATAACGCTCGGCAAAAACACGCAGACGCAGGTTAGTAGAATCCAAAGCCAGGCCGGCTTTCAGGTATTCGGCTACGGTGTCTTCAGAAAGGGAAGCACTATGACGCTCAAGCGTATCCGCCAGCATATCGATATTGCCGACACGCAGATTCAAACCGATTAATTCATGAACCAGTTTTTCCGGAGCACCGTCTTCCAAAGTATTGAGATAACCGGCCAAAGACTCCGCTGCTTTGCTCTCATAGCCGAACTGTTTATAAACCTGATATTCGGTCAACGGATCGACTTCTTGTGCGGAAACAGAAGCTGTTGCATCGTTTGAGCCGCTTCCACCCCATTCCCAGTCTTGATTATCCGCATTGGAAACTGTCTGGTTGACTTTCTCAATCCAGTCGTTTCCATCCTCAGAGGAGGCTGTATGAGCAGCAGATGTACGGCCGCTTTTTGATGCATGCGCGCTTTGTTTGTCTGAATTGTTACTTTGTTTATGACGAACAAAAACCAACACCAGCAAAAAAAGCACCAGCAAAAAAATAGTTAAAAGTTGATAGTTCAAGAACACCTCCCGGTCTTGCGCTGCAAACTGCATTTATTAACATCTGTTGCTTTACACGCAACTTCAACGTTATTCATTCCCCAAACGAATGATGATAACATGAATGCACTCATTTTTACATTAAAAACCCTACTTACATAAAGGACTTGATACCAATTTACAACTCAAACACACCAATGGATTCAACATGCGAGGTTTGTGCAAACATATTCATGATTCCTGCCGCCTTAAACTTATAACCCTTATCAACCAAGACACCGGCATCTCGTGCAAATGTTGATGGATTACACGAAACATACACTATCTTCCGAGGCAAAAACGGTTTGTGTAGTGATTTGACAACAGCATAAGCTCCGTTTCTCGGTGGATCCAGCAACATCTTGTCAAATTGTCCCCACGACTCAACAGTCTTTTCATCGGTATCGAATAAATCTGCAACAGAAAACGTCATATTCTCGGCACAACGATTCAGGCGTGCATTTTCCCTTGCCCTATCAACCAAATAATCGGCGCCTTCAATCCCAACAACCGATGCGCCACTTTTTGCCAGCGGCAAACTAAAATTGCCCAAACCGCAAAACAGATCGGCAATCCGCTCTCCTTTTTGAGGATTTAAAAGCCTGACAGCCCTTGCCACCATCACTTCGTTCAGCTGAGCATTAATCTGCGTAAAATCACCGGGTCTGTAAGGCATTTCCACATCAAATTGAGCAAAAGTATAGTTCAGGGCAGGCGCATTCTCAGGGTAAAACGGCAAGGACTCGGCATGATCCTGCAACCATATTTGCCATGCCTTTCAGCACCCGACAATATCTTATCAAACCAATTACGCAATTCGCTTAATATTTGTCCAAACGGTTGATTTACGAAACGAATGTTGAGCACCGTCACATTTTTCCCGCAATAAAACTCAACAAATTTCACTTTTACACCATCATCATGCAGCTTTTGCAGCAAATTGCGGACATCAGGCAATCTATCGGACACATGTTTAGGCAAAATCTGGCAATGGCGGATATTGACGACATCATGGCTTTTTTTGGCCTGAAAACCGAGTTTCAGACGGCCTTTTTTATCCACCGAAACACTCAAACGTGCTCTATCGCGATAATACCAGGAGTAACCATATAAAGGGGGTAAAATTAGCTCCGGCTTGACCTTACCTATCCGTTCCAACTGTTCTTCCAAAATCCGTTGCTTTAACGCAACTTGTGCTCCCGAAAGAAACATGTTGAAGCGAACAGCCACCACATGTATCAAAATAGCAACACGCCGGCTCGACACGTTCGGAAGAAGCCTTCAAAACCTTTTCAACTTGAGCCTCTGCAAACTGTTTTTTCTCTTTATGTATGACAAACGTTACACGCTCTCCAGGCAGCGCACCGCCGATGAATACAGTCTTCCCATCGACTCTGGCAACACCCCTGCCCTCATAATCCAAAGAAAAAACTTCCGTCTCTTGATACTGTTCTTTCACACCCATACCGTTTCCATCACTCAGCCGCTGCCCGACCGTTTGACTGTCTTCCAATACCGAAAGCGCATATTTTCTCACAAAAACACAGAGTTTCAGGTATCATGCGCCAAAAACTTTCATTTCAAACCCTACAAAAAAAGACGACATGAAAAAAATACTGTTCGGCCTGACAGCCGCTCTTTTAACTTCAGCCGCTGCTGCAAACACACTTATTCCAGACGTCTCCCCCGCCTCTTCCGGACAACACGTCGTTATCAATATTACGCAACAGCGTTTGTTCCTCTACGACAACGGCAAACTGAGTAAAATTTATCCTGTTGCCGTCGGCAAAGCCATGACCCAAACCAACCTGGGCGAACATAAAATCGGCGCAAAAGCCTACAACCCGGTTTGGCATATCCCTAAATCCATCCAAAAAGAACGCAATGACGGCGTAAAAAGCGTACCGGCTGGTCCAAATAACCCGCTGGGCCCCGTATTTGTCCGTCTTGGCGACCCTAAATTGAGCCTTGGTATCCACGGCACCAATGCCCCTGCCAGCGTACCCGGCGTCCGCAGCCATGGTTGCGTGCGCATGAAATCGCCTGATGCATTGGAATTCGCCAAAACCATCGCAACAGGTTCTCCTGCCTCCGTTATTTACCAAATGGCAAGCCTGAACGAAGATGCCAACCAAAACTTGTGGCTGGCTGCCTATCGTGACCCGTACGACAAGAAAAACCTTGATACGGCTGCCTTGAAAAAAAGCATTGCCGCCTGGGCAAAAGCGCACGGTAAAACCATTCCTGCCGCGCGTGTGGATGCAATCCTGAAAGGGCGCACCGGCGCAGCAAACTGTCTGACCTGCGCCAAAGGCGTGAAACTCAAATCGCCTTTGAAATCTTTGGCATGGACCAGCGGCACGGATGCTTACAGCAAACCTAAAGTCATGCCGAAACCGGCTCCTGCTAAAGATGTGGTATTGCCTCAAGGTACTGAAATCGAAGTCGATGCTACCGACGATACAAACAAGGCAGCATCCGAACCGAAACAAAGCGTTCGCCCGACTCCGGTAAAACCGGCAAAACCTGCTGCCAAACCGGCTACCACCCCAGCCGATGCTCCTGCTTCCGCGCCTAAAGCCGCTTCCGAACCGGCTACTGCCCCAGCCTCTTCTCCTGTGAAAGATGCTCCGGCAAGCAGCGAACCAGCAGATTTGCTGTTCTAAGCAGAACAAAATACATAGCCAAAGGCCGTCTGAAATGAATTTTTCAGACGGCCTTGGATTCGGATTTCAAGTGCAACACTAGTGTATCAGTGGTTGGAACAGATTCAAGAATAAAACACTTGGCGTTTCGTAGCCAAGTGTTTTTCTTGGTCGGTGGTTCAACTCATCTTGAACCCTGCGTATCTCCCGATCACTGATGTTGCGGAAATCGGTTTGTTTGGGGAAGTATTGCCGGATGAGTCCGTTGGTGTTCTCATTCAGCCCTTTCTCCCAAGAATGGTAAGGGCGGCAAAAATAAGTCTCCGCTTTCAATGCTTTGGTTATTTTGGTGTGTTGGTAGAACTCTTTGCCGTTATCCATGGTGATGGTGTGCACCCTGTCTTTATGTGCCTTTAATGCCCTGACAGCTGCCCGGGCAGTGTCTTCGGCTTTGAGGCTATCCAATTTGCAGATGATGGTGTAGCGGGTAACGCGTTCGACCAAGGTCAATAATGCGCTTTTCTGGCCTTTGCCGACGATGGTGTCGGCCTCCCAATCGCCGATACGGGATTTTTGGTCGACGACGGCGGGTCGGTTTTCTATGCCGACACGGTTGGGTACTTTGCCTCTGGTCCATGTGCTGCCGTAGCGTTTGCGGTAGGGTTTGCTGCATATTCTGAGATGTTGCCACAAAGTGCCGCCGTTGCTTTTATCTTGGTGAAGGTAGCGGTAAATGGTGCTATGGTGGAGCGTGATTTGGTGGTGTTTGTGCAGGTAGGCGCATACTTGTTCGGGACTAAGTTTGCGGCGGATAAGGGTGTCGATGTGTTGAATCAGCTGCGAATCGAGCTTATAGGGTTGTCGCTTACGCTGTTTGATAGTCCGGCTTTGCCGCTGGGCTTTTTCGGCACTGTATTGTTGCCCTTGTAAGCAGTGCCGCTTGATTTCTCGGCTGATGGTGCTTTTGTGGCGGTTAAGCTGTTTGGCGATTTCGGTGAGGGTGCAGTGGCGGGATAGGTATTGGATGTGGTATCGTTCGTCTTGGGTCAGTTGTGTGTAGCTCATGGCAATCTTTCTTGCAGGAAAGGCCGTATGCTACCGCATACTGGCCTTTTTCTGTTAGGGAAAGTTGCACTTCAAATGCGAATCCGCCGGCCTTTTCGTACAACTGGATATTGGAAATAGATGCCCCTCTTAATTCAGATGGCCTTTTTACTTTCCAAATATTCCGACAAACCGCGCTCGCGCAAAATACAGCTTGGGCATTCATGGCAACCACCGACCACGCCGTTATAACAGGTATGCGTATGCTCGCAAATATAATCCAACACACCCATTTCATCTGCCAGCGCCCATGTTTGCGCTTTGGTTAAATACATCAAAGGCGTGTGAATTTGAAAAGCGTAATCCATAGCCAGATTCAGCGTGACATTCATCGACTTAACAAACACATCGCGGCAGTCGGGATAACCGGAAAAATCGGTTTCGCACACGCCGGCAATGATATGGCGTATTCCCTGCCCTTTGGCGTAAATAGCGGCGTAAAGCAAAAACAAAGCATTGCGTCCATCTACAAATGTATTGGGCAGGCCGTCTGAAGCTGTTTCAATGGATGCCGTATCATCCATCAAGGCATTGTGTGTAATCTGTTGCATCAAGCTCAAATCGAGTACTGTCTGCTTCACGCCTAAATCTTGGGCAATCCAACGCGCTCGCTCCAATTCGATGGCGTGGCGTTGCCCATATTGAAAAGTGATGGCCTGCACATTTTCACGGCCATATGTTTGAATTGCCTGAACCAGACAGGTTGTTGAATCCTGCCCGCCCGAAAAAATAACGAGGGCCTGCTGTTTTTCCATAGTAAATTCCTAGTTTTGTTAACGCGGGAGGTTTGCGAACCGCGTGATTCGAAGATTGACGGATTATAACGGATTTCGTCTATAATCACGGCACTTCATTTTCTTTTATATAGCATAATTATGAGCATCTACGCCCTGAAACCAAAATTTCAAAACCTGTTGCGCCCCATGGTTAAGCGACTGTATCAAAAAGGCATTACTGCCAATCAGGTCACTCTGTTTGCCTGCGCCGTTTCTATTTTGATTGGTTTGCTTTTAGCATTGTTTGCAGGTGTATCCACATTATTCTGGCTTTTGCCGATCTGGTTGTTTGTCCGTATGGCATTGAATGCGATGGACGGCATGCTGGCACGGGAGTTCGGCCAACAATCAGCATTAGGCGGCTATTTGAATGAAATCACCGATATTGTCGCCGATGCTGCTTTGTATTTGCCTTTTGCCTTCATCGCACCCTTCGGCGGCGTGCAAATTGCCCTGTTTATTTGGCTGGCGGCAATGACTGAGTTTTGCGGCGTTTTGGGACAAGTTCATGGCAACGGCCGTCGTTATGACGGGCCATTCGGCAAAAGCGACCGCGCATTCTTTATCGGCGCATTGGCCGTATGGTATGCAATCGCCGGCAGCTTCCATTCGACTTTCTATATCCTTATGTGGCTGGCCTGCGCAGCATTGGTTTATACCTGCTACAAACGTGTCATCAATGGTTTGAAGGCCGTCTGAAACTTGTCCACTTTTTTGGGTTAATCATCATTGATTAGAGTATTTAAACCCATCAACCTGTTTTACTGAATAAAAGGCCGTCTGAAACCATAAACTATCGGTTTCAGACGGCCTTTTACTCGGTAGCCAAGATAACTTACTGTTTACCCAGTTGGCTGTAATCTACCAACATATACTTGGCAGTAATTTTCTGTGAAGCATTGCCTTCATCGCCCATCAGAATCATCTGCGGCTTGCCGTTAACGGTAATCGAATCGACGGCTTCAACGTTGGTGATGTGTTGCAGATTAGGCAGAGAAATTTTTTGCGGTTCATCGGTCGGATTACCGCTCCAAGTCCACAGTTGTGAGAATTTCTGTCCATTCTCATCCTTCACTTCATTGGCAATCACGTAGGTTTTCAACACAGGATCATAGTTGAGGGAACGGATACCGCCGCCATCAATATCAATCACGGCCACTTCATCAAACTCAGGCTTTGGCATTGCGCTCAAACACATCTTTCGGATTGCTGATAAACGCAACCAAAGCCATGTTGTTAAACTCAGGATCACGGAATCCCAAAACAAGACGTTTTTTCACCGGATCAAACGCCATGCCCTCAATATTGATTTCTTCAAAAGAAACTTCTGCCTTGGTTCGCTCGCGAATCAAATCATGCAGCTTGTGATCGGTTTCCAAAACCTGCGTCAGATTGTCGTAGCTGGTCAGCCCCAACACATTGCCGTCTTGGATTTTAAAGCGCATCAGATGTTCGCGGTCAGGCGAACGGTTGCCTTTACGGGTGCGCGAGTGTGAAGTCAGCGCGTAGATAAAGCCTTCATCGTCGCGAGCCAAAGCCTCCAAGTCGCTGAGACGGCGTTTGAAACCGGTAATCACGCGCGTATCCAATGCCTCGTCTTCCACAAACCTGCCGGTTTTATCAATGCTGATGATACTGAACGCATGGTTTGGTTCGTCTTCCGCAATCAGCAACTTACCATCCGGGAAGCTGTTGTACGGCAGAAGGCTCAAATACGCCGTTAAACATATTGATACCCAGCGAACGCAGCTCTGCCGCATTGTTGGCCGGAGGCATCAGTAATGACGGCAATGTTTTCACGCCGATAAATGCCACCAACGAAGCCAGCAAACCCCAGCGGAATACCGCGTAAGATAAGTTAATGTATTTGAACTGCTTATCCGCCAACAAACCGAGCCAGTAAAGATGGTCGCTCATCTTTTCATAGATTTGTTTACGGTCGCCCATAATTTCCTGCATCATTTCCCAATATTGATCTTTTTGCAGTTTCACACGGTCTTCATAAATCAAAATATTGGGCTGGCTGCCGCCAAAAAAGCGCGTTTCGGTACTGCTGAGGCGGGTTTTCAAATCCCGCAACTTAGAACGGCCGCGGACAAAATCCTTAAACCATGTACGCGCCGCCTGCATTTTGCCGATACGTTCCGGCGAAGCAGAAAGCAATGCAAACACGATAGACGCGGCGGCAGTAATCATAAACGTACTGGCCGGAATCAAAAATTCGGGCGACGATGAAAAAATAAACGCGCCCGAAATCATCAGTGCAGAAACAATAAAACCATTCAACGAAATCATAATGTTCGCTTTGGTTGCCGCCAGCGCCAACAATTCCATCTCTGAGCGTACGGCATTGCGGAACATGGTTTCCACGCCCTTATTCGTACCCAACAAATCAGGCGCATTCAAATCCTCGGCTTTATTCTTTCTTCTTCGCCTTGTCTTTTTTACGTTTGCTCTTCTTCTCGTTTTTTTCAGACGGCATCCCAGGATGTTCGACTACTCCCTGACCTTCTACTGCTTCCTGAATTTCTACCTCGTTAGCCACAACCTCAACTTCATTTTCAACAACACCGTTTTGACTGTGATCCCAAAAATCACCATCCTGTTGGGATTCGGCAGCTGCGCCGTCGTTTAAAGGTTTTTCTTGGTCGCCCACCAGCTTCGGCTGACTATCTTCCTTCCAATCATTCAAACTCATATCATGACTCCCAACATCAAACACTTTGAATTAAATGGAAAATAAAAAGCATATTTAGTTCATTTATTTTAGGTAATTTACATGCTGTTTTACATTCTTTAAATGCCTAAATAGCAAACTGTCGCAGAACTAAAAGCCCTGCGACAATCCACTTTATATCGAAATATTAATAATCGATGCGCTCTTTGATAATTTTCAAATCAGGATAAGACAAAACAATGTCGTACTCACGGCCATCTTTAAAAGCCTCGATATCCAATACAGGCTGGCCTCGACGGCTATCGGCTTCAACATCGTGAACTTGATAGCCGCGTTGTTCCAACATTTTTACGGCTTTAACACGGTTTTGCTCGAAATTTTTGTCGCTGTAGATTTTGTGTTCGATGTAATCGCTGGCACCGGCAGTAGCGGCAGATAAAGCAACGATGGCGGTCAATAAGAATTTTTTCATGTTTGATTTCCTTTTAAAATGTGTATTCGGGTTTCGATGGATGTATTAAAACATGACAAAATTAGCAGTTAATTAGTGCTTGGTTAAACGCAGTAAAGGCCGTCTAAAAACTGTTCAGACGGCCTTTGACCTTAATCATCAAATTTCAAACGTATTGCCCAAGTGTAAATCCGGAGGGTTAGAAACGATGAAACGCCTGCATCGAATATTCACACAACAAATGGACAAATCATGAACAAATTTTGCGAAATTACCTTTTGTCAACAAATCGGCAGTAACAAACAGCACAACCAAGATGCCCTTTTTAACGGCGAACAAGTGTTTCAATATAAACTCAAAACCGCTGAAACACGTCTTGAAACCCGTCCACGCTTTATCATCGGGATAGCCGACGGTATTTCCAATAGCAACCGTCCCGAAAAAGCCAGCAAATCAGCCATGCACCTATTAAGCCGTACAGCCAAACTCAGCCGTCAAACCATCAATCATGTACAAACCGCTTTATCTCAAGAGTTGGCGGAAGATTATTTTGGTTCCTCAACCACTTTTGTTGCCGCAGAAATCGACCAAACCACCGGCAAAACCAAAATCATCAGCGTAGGCGACAGCCGCGCCTATTTGATTGATACACAAGGAAAATGGAAGCAGCTGACGCAAGATCACTCGATACTCTCCGAATTGCTGGATGGTTTGTCGGATAAAAAAGAAGAAGATTTTGCCACCATATATGGCGGCGTTTCTTCTTATCTAGTAGCAGATTATTCCGAATTCCAAGACAAAATATGCCATATCGAACTTACGCTTAAAGCAGGAGAAAGCCTGTCGCTTTGTTCAGACGGCCTAAGTGACGCTCTTTCAGAAGAAATAAGAGAAAAAATTTGGCAACAATATGATAACGATAAGTCCCGTCTGACTGTGTTTCGTAAATTAATTGCGAAACAAAGAGTTTATGATGATATGTCTGTAGTAGTTTGCCGATTGTAGTCTATAATGTTTACCTATTTTTCATACTAAGGGGTATCTATATGAGCATAGAAAAAGCAGAAATACTCAAGATTGATGACATATTTAAATTAAATTTGAGTATCCCTAATTATCAAAGACCATACAAATGGACAATCAAAAATGTACAACAATTAATCGATGACCTGCTCCAAAATTTTAGGGAGGGGGAAAAAATATACCGCATCGGCACAATTGTTTTAAATAAGGGTAAAGGCCGTTCTGAAATAGTAGATGGCCAACAACGGCTTATTACACTCTCGTTATTACTTCATAAACTGGGGAAGCGTGTATCTCTTTTAGAGGAAAAACCGAATCATAGCATCAGCAAAAATAATATTACAAAGAACTATAATTTTCTCAAAAACTATAATTTCACAAATGAATTTAAGGATTACCTCCTTAGCACGTGTGAAATGGTTTGTATTGAATTAGATAACTTAGATGAGGCTTTTCAATTTTTTGATTCGCAAAATGCCAGAGGCAAACCTTTAGAATCTTATGACCTCTTAAAAGCTTATCATTTAAGAGACATGAGGGATAAAGACGAGAAGATCATTCACCAATGTGTCAAACGCTGGGAAAAATCTGCAATGTCTAATGATATAAATAATTTAGATAAAATTATCAACTATATCTTATTTAGACTTCGCCGCTGGCATTACAAAGAGAATGCAGAAATATTTACATCAGATGAATTAGATACATTTAAAGGCGTTCATGAAAAAGTTGATTATCCTTACTTACACGGAATATTAGCTACTCATACCATACAAAAATTATTACATGAAAATCCATTTTTATATCGATCGATATCAGAATTTCAGGCCACACAAGTGCTAATCAATGGAAAATATTTCTTTGATTACATTGAACATTATACGGCAATTTATGAACAACTATTTAAAGAAAAGGATGGGTTGTTAGATAAAATTCATTCTATTAATGGAATTGATTTAGAAAAAGGAGTAATGGCTTTTTTAAACAATCATAAATACAGCTATCGAACTGGTGATAAATACATTAGAAATTTATTTGAATGTACCGTATTGTTCTACTTTGATAAATTTGGAGAAAGCCATTTTGAAGAATTTATAACAAAAGCTTTTCTATGGACTTATCGCACTCGGGTAGAATCTCAGCGTATTACCTTTAAGACCATTGAAAATAAAGTTCATGATATAGCTGGATTAGGATTAATTTCTTATATTGAAAGATCCATCACACCCGAACAAGTCATGCGTTTTATTCAACAAACAGGAAAAGTCAATTTTTCAAAACATGTAGACCCTAAAATAAAAGAGATTTTGGAAATTAAAGATGAAAACAAATAATAATTACGTAAAAACATTAACCATAAATGAATTATTGAATAAAGACAGATATATTATTCCTATTTATCAACGTAATTACGCATGGGGAGATAATGAGATCAGCCTTCTTATCCAAGACCTATGGAATGCATATGAGAAAAATGAGAAAAATGAAAAAAATAAGAATAATTATTATATTGGCAGCTTAGTCATTTATAAAAGAGGAAATGGAGGTTTAGAAGTCATAGACGGACAACAACGATTGACCACACTGACTTTAATCATGCACTACTTAAAAATTATGCACTACTTAAAATCAGATACCTTTGTTAGAAATGTATACTTTGAGCATAGAAATGACTCCGACGATGCCTTAGGACATCTTGACTCCGACTCTATACCTGATGTTTTTAAAAATGCTTTAAAATCAATAAAAAAATATTGGGAAACTGATAGGACAAAAGAAGAGAGAATGAGTTTGGCAGAGTTCTTACAAGAAAATGTCAAAATTATTAGAACCGAAGTACCCGAAGACACCGACCTCAATCATTACTTCGAAATTATGAATACGCGGGGAGAGCAACTAGAAAAACATGAGATTATCAAGGCTGCTTTAATGGAGGTTTTAGACACAGATAGTGAACGCTCTATTTTCGCCAAAATTTGGGATGCGTGTTCTGACATGAGCCGATATGTTGTAATGGGAATTAACCAGTCACTTAGAGAAAATATTTTTGGCAAGAATTGGGAAAATACTATTCCAAAAAAATTTAATGAAATTATTGAGAATATTGCTGATACAGAAAAAACTCAACATTCAGATAACGGCTCCGCAAATGAAGAACAATCAATTCGTCAATTGATAACCGCCAATAATGAGGATATTCACTCTTCCCAAGAAATAACAAACGAGCAGACAGACGGGCGTTTTAATTCCGTTATTGATTTCCCTAACTTCTTAATGCATATCTTGAAAATTTATCTAGAAAAATTTCCTACTGGCATTAACGAAATTACCTTTAAAAAGATTCCTCTGGATGAAAAAGAACTTTGGCGTGCTTTTGACAATGAAGACTGGAACAAAGAAAAGATTGTAAATTTTATAGATATATTACTATCTTGTCGGCATTTGTTTGATAAATATATTATTAAATCAAATTCACTACGTTCAGAAGATGAGCATTGGTCTTTATGGGAAATCAAAAAAAAAGAATCAAAAGAATTATTACTATAAAAAAATGTTTTTCAGTGACGATAATGATGATTCCAATGATACTGAAGAAACTAATGATAGAACTAAAAACGCAATAATGTTGCTTTCTATGTTTCATGTTTCTAATCCATCCCGAATCTATAAAAACTGGCTATATGCTACATTGCGTTGGTTATTCGAGAATAAGAAAAGTATTACTCAAGAGACATATATTCAGTTTCTTGAAAATCTTTGTGATAAATTTTATTTTGAAAACAACTGCAATGGAAACAGGGATTTTATGAGAATTATCTTAAATGATAACTACACCACCCCTTCAGTACATAAGTCTTGGAATGATGGAGTAAACGTCCCAAATTTTGTATTTAATCGATTGGATTATCAATTATGGAAATATCAAGACAAGGTAGAGGTCTTTTCAGCTATTGACCAATCTAAACAATCTATCTGGAAAAATTTTAGATTTAGTTTTAGAAGCTCGGTTGAGCACCATTACCCACAAAATCCCTCTCAAGATTTTGGCCTAGATAAATTAGATACAAATATCTTAGATAATTTTGGCAATCTATATTTGTTATCTCAAAGTAAAAATTCCAGTTTCAGTAATAAACTTCCAGATTGGAAACGGCAGTATTACAAAGGAAGGATACTTATGATAGCTTAAAACAAGCTATTATGATGAGTTACGAAAACTGGACAGAAAGTGAGATAAAAGATCATGAGAAAAAAATGCTAGAAATCTTAAATGAACCACTGACTGACTCATCGTATCAACCATAATCGGCACTTAACATATCTCTCCATCATTGCATTCGTCCGTCCATCGGATAATCATTGCATTTATTTGATATGTCATGATACTGTTCACAAAATATGACTATTAGGAGTTTCTCATGTCCGAACAGCAAAAATACTTTTCTACCCAAGACGGTACTTCGCTTTTCTACCGCTATCGCCCTGCTGCCGATGGTTCTTCCGACAAAGCCATTGTGCTGTTCCATCGCGGACATGAGCATTCCGGCCGGATGATGTTTGTTGCCGATGAGCTGGGTTTTGATGATTTTGCCTATTTTGCTTGGGACGCGCGTGGTCATGGTTACAGCCCTGGTGAACGCGGCGATAGTCCGAGTATCGGCACTTCGGTTTCAGACGTAGATGATTTTATCCGACACATCCAAAACGAATATGGTGTCAAACCTGAAAACATTTGCGTGATTGCGCAAAGTGTCGGTGCGGTATTGGTTTCTACTTGGTTGCACGATTACGCGCCGAAAATCCGTTGCGCCGTATTGGCTTCGCCTGCATTCAAAGTCAAACTCTATGTTCCGTTTGCCCGTACCGGTTTGAAAATCATGCAAAAATGGCGTGGCAATTTCTTTGTCAACAGCTATGTCAAAGCCCACTATCTGACCCACAATGTCGAACGTCAAAAAAGCTACGACAATGATCCGCTTATTGCCCGTGCTATTTCTGTGCGCATCCTGCTGGGTTTATATGAAGCGGCCGAACGCGTCGTTGCCGATGCTCAAGCGATTACTACGCCTGTACAGCTGTTGATTTCAGGCAGCGATTGGATTGTTCATCACAAACCGCAACACGATTTTTACAACCGGTTGGGCAGCCATATTAAAGAGCGCCATATCCTGCCCGGTTTCTACCACGATACTTTAGGCGAGCAAAACCGTGAAATCGCGTTTATTGAAATGCGCCGCTTTATCCGCGAGCGTTTCAATCAGCCTTTGCAACAAGTCGATCTGACTCAAGCGCACTTATTTGGAGACAGCCGTCGCGAAGCTGACGAACTGGCTACACCTTTGCCTGTTTGTACGCCTCGCGGCGCATTTTGGGCAACATATCGCGCCTCGCTCAAACTGGGTTCGCGCTGGAGTGAAGGCTTGAGAATCGGTCAAGAAACAGGTTTTGATTCGGGCAGTACGCTGGATTATGTCTACCGCAATCAACCGCAAGGCAGCAATGCTTTCGGTGTATGGGTGGACAAATACTATCTCAACGCCATCGGCTGGCGCGGCATTCGCCAACGCAAAGTCAATATCGGCAAAGCCATTCAGACGGCCTCAGCGAAACTGCGTGAAGCAGGCAACCCTGTACACGTTTTGGATATCGCGTCCGGTCATGGCCGCTATGTATTGGATGCTCTGACTGCCGACACATTGCCTGATTCCGTACGCTTGCGCGATTACAGTCCGATTAATGTCGAAGCCGGACGCAAGCTGATTGCCGAGCGCGGCTTACAAAACACGGTAACCTTCAATGAGGTCAATGCCTACGACCGCGCCAATTATCACGATTTACAGCCGCGTCCTACCCTGGGCATCGTCTCCGGCCTGCACGAATTGTTTGCCGACAATGATTTGATTTTGAACTCGCTCTACGGCTTCGGCGAAGCCATTGAAACCGGCGGCTACCTGATCTACACCGGCCAGTCCTGGCATCCGCAACTGGAAATGATTGCCCGCGCCCTGACCAGCCACAAAGCAGGCAGCCCAAACTGGGTAATGCGCCGTCGCAGTCAGCAGGAAATGGATCAGCTGGTTGAAAAAGCCGGTTTTGAAAAAATCCATCAATGGATAGACGAAGACGGTATTTTCACCGTGAGCTTGGCAGTGAAGAAATAATAAAGATAATAGCAAAAAGAAGGCCGTCTGAACCTTGTTCCGGTTTTCAGACGGCCTCAATGATGCTTAAATCGTTCGCTTTGAATGAAAGATTGGTGTAAACAGATTCGTCGTTTTTCATGATGAAGTGGTTATTCTTTGTCAATACCTATGACTTCAGAAGTAGTGTAGCTATTTCTATTGAAATAACTGCCAAATATGAATTTTATTTGGTATTACTCCACAAAATAAAAAAAGTGATTTTTGGAATAGACTATCCAGAGCCATCATTGCATCACTTTTAAAGTAGAACATATATCTTACCTATTCCGAAAAAATCTACGATATACCAATATACAAAGAAATTTTCGGGAGTGCTTGCTCAAATTTCAATAAGTTGAAATCCCATAATGCTAAAGTTACTTACATTACTGCTTGTTTCCACATTTTCAGCTATCTGCCATGCTGCTACGGTTGACTGGACACCGTTATTGCAATCTATGAAACGAGATTGTGCTTTTGATTTAGAAGCCCTGCCTTATGAAAAGTCTGAAATAGACAGACTACCTACGAAATACCGTACATCCGTTCTCCGTAGCCATAACAAGCAGACGGCATCAGGAAGTGAAGTATTAACTATCGAATTGAAAAATTCTGTTGCTTTCGGACAACCCTTATCTGCTTTGACCATCGAATCCAATGAAGGATACGGCTACGTCAAAATGAAATTTTCCCCAAATGCTGATGTGCCTAAGCTTATTGCCTTATTTACAACACCGATCAATAGACAACGCGGAATATTGGCAGCAGGCAAGGTACAGAATTTTTGTATCAAAGGAGCACACGGCACGTTGAAACAATACCAATCTTCACAGCATCACTGGCGAGCCGTTTCAACAGATGGTCCGTGGCAGGAATTCCGCTACCATCCAAAAGAAAACGCTTTATCCTGCCTTCGCTCTGATCAATACGGCGATGAATTGAGATGTCCAAAATAAGTCCATGAAACCCTCCCTTAAAACCTCCCTGCTCAAGCTGATTTTAGTCGGTATCCTGTTTTACACCAGCTACGGCCTCTCCAACCATTATGCGGCATCGCTGGACTATGTGCCTGAAATCGCTTTTGCATGGGAGAGCAATATTCCGTTTTGGGCATGGACGATTGTGCCTTATTGGTCGCTAAACCTGATGTATGCCGCGGCATTTTTTCTTTGTCGTGATACACATGAACAAAACCGATATGTAGCGCACCTTGTAGCCGCCCAACTGATTGCGACTGCTTTGCTTTGTGCTGTTTCCGCTGCGTTTCGGGTGGCCTAAACCGCCTGCCGATGGGCTGTCAGGCTGGCTGTTTGATTCATTGGCTGCATTTGATTTGCCGTACAACCAAGCACCATCTTTGCATATCGCGTTGGCGATTATCGTGGGTGCATTTTATTGGACGCGCTTTCCCAAAATCCGCCTGCCGCTTTTCTTATGGCAAAGCCTGATTGCCTTGTCAGTACTGACGACTTATCAACATCATTTTATTGACGTGCCGACCGGTGCATTGCTCGGCTGGCTGGTGTTGTGGGCTTTCCCGCGTCAGATGACTTCGCCGTTAAAACTGGGCTCAAGTGATGTACGCTCAAGAAATATTGCGTTGTTGTATTTGCTTGGTGCGTGTTTGACGGCGTTACCCGCGTTGCTGGGTGGCGCGTGGCTGTGGTTGATATGGATGAGCGTGTCTTTGCTGATAGTGGCCTTTGCCTATTTGACTGGAAATACAAACGTATTCCAAAAACAGGCTAACGGTAAATTATCGGCGGCAGCGACGGTTTTACTATTGCCTTATCTGGTGGGCGTACGGCTAAACATGGCGTATTGGTTACGCGGTAAAGCGAAAACGGCACCAGTCCGCCATGATGTATTGATTGGCAGCGTTTTGGGGATTTCAAACCATCTGCCTGCCGTATTGGATGTATGCGCCGAATATCCCTGCCGTAGCTATCAAGGAGAATATCGCTCCCTACCTTTACTGGATATGGTAACGCCGTCTGAAAACGATTTGGTTCAGACGGCCTTGATATTGGAAACCTTGCGCCAAAAACACGGCAAAGTGCTGATATGCTGCGCTTTGGGTTATGGAAGAAGTGCCGCAGTGGTGCTGACGTGGCTGCTGGTCTATGGTGGCTGCAAAGACTTGGCACAAGCGAAGGCCGAACTCAAACAGGCTCGGCCGCAAATGGTATTATCGCCGGCCACTGCCCAAGCAGTCGAAGCTGCGGCCAACCGTTTAAAACAAGGATAATGATGGACAACGCAACCGATAGCCGTATTATTGCCCACCTGCTCTCTACCGCACATTATGTTGCCACCTGCAACGCTTTGCTGCTCGCCTTATCGGTAAAATATGGCGGTGCATGGTTTGCGGTGCAACTTGTCTTGGCAGCGGTTTTGCTGTACTGCCATATCCGCATTCACTTCGACCACCGCGTGTTCCAAGACTTTGCCGACAACCGCTACTCTCCTGAAGACTTTGACTACGCCTTACAGCAAAACGGTTTACGTCAAATTTCAGGCAGCCGTACGTTGACCCAACGGATAAACGGCGCACTTTCCCTATGGCGCAAATGCTTATACCTGACCGCCGCCCAATTTTTAATTTTGCTTATCCAAAGCATTTGATTATTTTTGCTGATTTACCCAAACCAAATCCTTAGCGGTATCTCACTCCCAAAGGCAGAAACAATGAAAAACTTCCTCAAAAAACAACTTGCCTGGCTGACCGACCAAGCCTTGTGCCTGTCGGTCTCTTTTCTTACGGGCGTGCGCCCCAAAAGCCCGCACGAGCTGACATTCAATCAGCACCAAAAGGTCTATTATGCCAATCACGGCAGCCATGGCGATTTTGTGCTGGTGTGGATTTCCCTGCCCCGCCGCTGGCGCTTGTCCACGCGCCCAGTCGCCGGTTCGGATTACTGGCTGACAAGCAAACTCAAACGCTTCATCATTCAAAATGTTTTCAATGCCTTGCTGATTCCGCGCCATAGCAATAATCCGCAAGCGATTACCGAACAGATGAAAGACGCGCTGAACGCAGGCGACTCCTTGATTATTTTCCCTGAAGGCACGCGCAACACTGACGACAACACCATCCTGCTGCCATTCAAGTCCGGCATTTATCATCTGGCAAAAAGCAAACCCAATACCGAATTTGTGCCGATTTGGATAGACAACATCAGCCGCGTACTGCCCAAAGGCAAAATCCTGCCTATCCCGCTTTTGTGTGAAGTCCATATCGGACAGCCGCTCACCTTGCAGGAAAACGAAGACAAAGACAGCTTTTTGACACGCAGCCGTGAAGCGCTGCTGGCACTCAGGCCGTCTGAAAACGACCGCAGCGAACTTCGCCAAAATGAACCTGAAGTTCAGCAAAACAAAGGAGGACAAGCATGAGCCTTTCTACGACTTCCCAACAAATCATTGTCGAACAAGCTGCCGCTCATCTGACTCCGCAAGCCAGCTATATTTTTGTCGGCGTATTTGCCGTATTGTGTTTTGCCAGCATCATCGGACAATGGCTCAAGCGCAAAAACGGCGCAGATAATGCCACCATAGCCAACCTCAACGCCCGTATTTACGCATGGTGGCTGATGACGCTGGTGTTGCTGGGTGCGTTTTGGTTCGGCAAAATCGGGGCGGTTGTACTGTTTTTCCTGATTTCATTTGCCGCACTGCGCGAATTTATGACCCTCGTCTATCGCCGCCGCAGCGACTATTACAGCATGGTAGTCTGCTTTTACCTGCTGCTGCCGGTGCAATACTATTTCGTTTATGACGGCTGGTATGGCATGTTCAGCATTTTTATTCCGGTTTACGGCTTTTTGATACTGCCGATTATTGCTAGCCTCAGCGGCCAAACCGCGCATTTTTTGGAACGCGCCGCCAAAACGCAATGGATGGCGATGATTTGCATCTTCTGTCTGTCCCATGTTCCGGCGCTGATGTTTCTAGACTTGGACGGCTTCGATAACGGCAACAATATCCTGTTGCTGATCTTCCTGATTGGCGTGGTGCAAGTATCGGATGTGTTGCAATACGTTTGGGGCAAACTGATTGGCGGTGCAAAAATCATGCCCTCACTTTCCCCGTCCAAAACCATTTCCGGCACAGTCGGCGGTATTTTGTCGGCCACTGCCATTGCCGCGTTGATGGCGCCGATTACGCCGTTCTCGCACGGCCAAGCAGCCGTTATCGGCTTTATCGTCTGCCTGATGGGCTTTCTTTGGCGGCCTGGTTATGTCTGCCATCAAACGCGATTACGGTGTCAAAGACTGGGGCAATATGATACGCGGCCACGGCGGGATGCTTGACCGCGTGGATTCGATTTGTTTTGCCGCACCCGTGTTTTTCCACATCACCCGTTATTTCTGGAACGGCTAAACTTCAGGCCGTCTGAAAGCTGTTTTTCAGACGGCCTTTGAATGCATGAAACTGCCAGCCCTGCCAATTCGTTATACAATACGCGACATTGTTATTACATACACACAACATGAATAAACCCTCTCCAATCTTTCCCATTTTTCTTGCTACGATTATCTTCGCCCTCATTGTTTGGTCAGGCATCAATCCCCATGACCGCGCAGTCTGGTACGCCGAAATCATTCCCGTCGCATCCGTATTCTTCCTTCTGGTTGCCACCTACCGCATTTTCCGCTTCAGCAACCTGGCCTACTTATTCATGAGTTTCTGGCTAATCATGCATTCCATCGGTGCATACTACACTTTTGCCGATGTACCGTTTGAATCCATCAACCGCTTTGTCGAGCCAATTTTGGGCGAAAACCGCAATCATTACGACCGTATTGCCCATTACATCATCGGCTTTTATGCCTACCCGATGGCCGAGTGGCTGCTGCGCCGCAAGCTGTGCAACCTGCCGTTGGCCTTATTTTTCTCCCTGTTCTTCATTATGAGCGTGGCTGCCGCCTATGAAATCATCGAATGGCAATATGCCGTCATCGACGGCGGAGAGGCCGGACTGGAGTTCTTGGGTTCACAGGGCGATATTTGGGACGCGCAAAAAGACATGCTTGCCGATACTTTGGGCGCGTTAACCTCGCTGTTTATTTTTGTGTTTACCCGCCCCGATAAACGTTTGGGTTCCTCTTAAATATATCTCTTTAAAATAAAAGGCCGTCTGAAACCAGATTTTCAGACGGCCTTTTTTCATTTTTCTATCGTTGTTATTGTAAAAATTAATAAATGCGATAGTTAAAAACATAAGCTGATTTTGAAACAAAATCCGTCATCAAAATTTTTAAGCACATGAAATATATAAAAAACCATGTCTGTTAAGATTTTGTAAACAATATGCCTACGTCAACCTGAATTTTTCGATTTGATTTAAATCAGCATATCTTGTGTCATTAATCCATAAAATATCCAGAATTCTACAAAATATTGATTAACCCGATAGAGGTTATCATCAAGACGAGGAACACAAAATGCAGAAAATTCCAGAATTAGTCTGCCCCTGCCGGCAACCTGCCTGCACTGAAAACCGCTGTGGACAATGGTGCGGACACGGTTTACATGGGTTTGAAAGATGCGACCAATGCACGAAACTTTCCGGGACTGAATTTCGATATGAAATCGGCACGGGAAGGCGTAGCTTACGCCCATGCGCGCGGACGCAATGTACTGATGGCCATCAATACATTCGCACAAGCCGGCCAAGTGGAGCGTTGGCACGCCGCTGTGGATACGGCGGCGGATTTGGGTGCCGATGCGATTATTGTTGCCGACCCTGCCATCATGGCGTATGCGGCAGACAAACATCCGAATTTACGCCTGCATATGTCGGTACAAGGTTCGGCCACCAATTACGAAGCCATCAATATGATGAAGGAGCTGTTCGGCATCCGTCGTGCCGTTTTGCCGCGTGTACTGACCATCGATCAGGTCAAACATGTGATTGACAATACTGATGTGGAGATTGAAGTTTTTGGCTTCGGCAGTTTGTGTGTGATGGTGGAAGGCCGTTGCATCTTGTCGAGCTATGCAACAGGCGAATCGCCCAATATGCAAGGTGTCTGCTCTCCGGCAAAATCCGTCCGCTGGGAACAACTGCCCGACCGCATGAACGTACGTCTAAACCAGGTATTGATAGACCAATACAAACCCAATGAACCCGCAGGTTATCCAACCTTGTGCAAAGGCCGCTTTGAAGTCAATGATGAAACCTACTATGCTTTGGAAGAACCGACCAGCCTGAATGTTTGGAAATGTTGCCCGAACTCATCAAAATCGGTGTGTCTGCCATCAAAATCGAGGGACGCCAACGTAGTCCGATGTATACAGCACAAGTAACCAAATCCCTGCGCCAAGCACTGGATGCAGCCGCAGCCGACCCGTCGCATTTCAAAGTCAATCCATCCTGGAACAATGCCTTGAGCAAAGTTTCGGAAGGTCATCAGACAACTTTGGGCGCATACAACCGCCCATGGAAATAAGGGGAAGAAAATGAATTCATTGAAATTGTCGCTGGGCCCTATTTTATTTTTCTGGCAAAAAGAAGCCCTGCTGGAATTTTACGTTTCCATGCTGGATACGCCGTTGGACACGGTCTATTTGGGCGAGGTAGTCTGCTCACGCCGTCAGAAAATGCGCTTTGCTGACTGGTTCGGACTGGCTGAAGACCTGGCAGAAAGCGGTAAGGAGATTATTCTTTCCTCACAAGTCCTGCTCGAAAGTGAATCTGATCTGAAACGCCTACGCAAAATCACGGAGCAGGGAAAGTTCAAAGTTGAAGCCAACGACATGGGGGCGGTTAAATTGGCACGCGAACACGGCATCCCGTTTGTTGCCGGTGCAAGCCTGAATGTCTACAACGAAACCACTTTGGACGTATTCCGAAAATTAGGGGCATTCCGCTGGATTGCACCGTCTGAACTGAGCCGCGATAAGGTTGCCGAAATCATCAAGGCTTCAGACGGCATTGAAACCGAACTCTTCGCTTGGGGTAAAATGCCGCTCGCCTATTCATCACGTTGCTTTACCGCCCGCCATTACAATCTGAATAAAGACAGTTGCGAATTCCGCTGTCTCGACCATGAGCACGGTATGGCCATGAATACGCGCGAAGGCCAGCCGTTTCTTACCATCAACGGCATCCAAACCATGTCTTACGGCTGCCAAAACCTACTGCCCCACCATGAAGACTTAAATAAAATCGGCGTGAATATGCTCAGACTGTCGCCACAAATGCACGGCATGGCTGAAATTATCCAAATTCACCGTGATGTATTGGACGGAAAGCCACATGGGAAGATGTTCGCCCCGAGTTGGAACGACTGACCACCGGAACACTGGTTGACGGCTATTGGCGCGGTCAGCCCGGTATTGAAACCGTGAAGGAGGCATATTATGGCGCTGCCTGAAATCATATTACCCAAATGGATGGCGAAAATCGGTACCAAACTTCCCGGCAAACCTCCGCGCTTTGTTTTAGTCTCCGTATTGAATACCATGCTGAAAAAAGGTTTACTGCCTGCCGATATGGAACTTTTTGCCGGAAAAAAATTCGAAATCGAAGTTTTGGATGCCGGTATTAAAGTGCGGTTTAGTGCCAATACGGAAAAATTCCTGGACGACAACTTCAGCGGTACCCCCGACCTGAGGCTGGCCGCCAACGGTATAGACTTCATGCGCATGATGATGCGCGAGGAAGACCCCGATACTTTATTTTTCAACCGTAAATTGCAAATTGAAGGCGATACGGAATTGGGATTAATTACCAAAAACTTACTCGACAGTGTCGAGTGGCCTTTCAGCGAATGGTTCCTGAAACGCAGTACATCCACTTTGGATTGATTAATTTTGGTTGAAACAAGAACAAAGGCCGTCTGAATGTTTCAGACGGCCTTAATATTTCGCCTCTTTGATATGTCTTTTCTCATCGGTTTTATCAAATATAAAAAAGCGTACCTTGTTAGGTACGCTTTTTTCAATCTGACTCAAAATTAGAATTTTGCGCCAGACTCGTTTGCCATAAAGTCAACAGCTGCTTTAACTTCATCATCGCTCAGGCTGCCATTGCCGCCTTTAGCCGGCATAGAATTAAAGCCTTCGATAGCATGTTTGTGCAGAGTGTCTTTACCTTGTTTGATGCGAGGAGCCCAGTCTTCTTTTTTACCCACGACAGGAGCGCCTGGAATCAAACCGCCATGACATGTTTTACAGTTGGCTTCAAAAACAGCTTTGCCATCTACCTTAACCGGAGCCGCTTCTGCTTTTTCAGCAGGTTTGGCTTCAGCAGCCGGAGCAGCTTTAGCATCTGAAGCAGCTTTATCGGCAGCAGGAGCTGAAGCAGCCGCCGGAGCAGAAGCATCGGCAGGTTGAGCTGCCGGAGCAGGCTCGGCTTTTTTAGCAGGAGCTTTTTTACCGTCTTTGTTGGATAAACCCCAAACATAGGCGGTCATGATGTGCAGCTTGTCTTTGTCGAGGAAGTGACCCCAAGCAGGCATTTGGCTGCTGCGGCCGTTGGTAATGGTTTCGGTAATCGCTTTTTGAGTACCGCCCCACAACCATACATCGTCGGTCAGATTCGGGCCGAGGCCTTGGATACCTTGACCTTTGTCGCCGTGACAAGTGAAACAGTTGGCAGGTGGGCCGCTAAACAGGGACTTTACCGCGTTCTGCACGTTCTTCGTCGTATTGGCCTTTAGGTTTAGAAAGAGACATAACATACTGTGTTACGTTTTTCACGCCTTCTTCACCCAAAGCAGGACCCCATGCAGGCATGGCGGCAGTACGGCCTTTTTCAATGGTTTCCTGAATTTTCTCAGGATCACCACCCCACAACCAGTCGTCGTCAGTCAGATTTGGGAAGCCTTTAGAGCCTTTGGCATCTGAACCGTGACATTGGATACAGTAGGTATTGAAAAGGTTTTGTGCAATAGCACGGGCTTCAGGATCTTTAGCCACTTTTTCAATCGGCATATTGGAAAATTTAGCATACACTTTACCGTATTGCTGATTGGCTTTGGCAACTTCTTCTTCATATTGACCATGGCTGCTCCAGCCCCACAGGCCTTTGTAATCGCCGATACCGGGATACATAATCAGGTAGCCGACGCCAAACAGCCATGTGCAGACATAAAGCCAAAACCACCAACGTGGCAGAGGGTTGTTGTACTCCGAAATACCGTCCCACTCATGACCCGTGGTTTTTACTTCTTCGCCTTTTTTAGGGCGTTTCACAACATTTTGCGAAAGCAGAAGCCAAGCCAGGCCGATGAAGCTGAGCACGACGATAACGGCAATATATATACTCCAGAAACTACTGGTAAATTGGGATGTTGTGTTCATTATTTTGCTCCGTGATCACGGACTGACTGAGCTTGATCGTCCTTTTCAGACGGCCTTTGTTCGTCATTATCGAAAATACTGCTGGCTGCATCATCATAGTTTTTCTTATTGCGTCTATTGAACACAATATAAAGGACTAAAATAAAGCTGATGAATACCCAAACAGTAAAGAGCGAGCGAGCCCAGTTAGCGTCCATGATGTTACCTTACGTTTTTCAATGCCAAGCCCAAGCCTTGCAGGTAGGCGATAACAGCGTCCAGCTCTGATTTGTTGGCCAGCATTTCAGGTGCTTTGGCAATTTCTTCATCGCTGTAAGGTGTACCCACTTTACGCAGGGCTTTCATATGCGCCACAGTTGCCTCGGCATCGACTTTATTGCGTGCGAGCCATGGGAATGCAGGCATATTGGACTCCGGCACAACGTCGCGCGGGTTCAGCAGGTGGATGCGGTGCCATTCATCGGAATAACGGCCGCCGACACGAGCCAAATCCGGACCGGTACGTTTAGAACCCCATTGGAACGGATGGTCATAAACAGACTCACCGGCAACGGAGTAGTGGCCGTAACGTTCAGTTTCTGCACGGAATGGACGAATCATTTGAGAGTGGCAGTTGTAGCAGCCTTCGCGTACGTAAATATCACGACCGGCCACTTGCAAGGCGTTGTATGGTTTCACGCCTGGCGCAGGTTCAGTAACTGCCTTGGAGAAGAACAGCGGGACGGCCTCGATCAGAAGGCCGACGCTGACTACAAGCAGGGTGAATACAATCAGTACACCGACTTTTTCTTCAGCTAATTGTTGTAATTTCATTTTGGTAGCCTATCTTTCTTATCATTAGTGGTGTTGAGTTTGAGAAACCGCAGGAATCTCAGCATCAACTGCTTTACCACTGATAGCAGTACGGTAAACGTTATATGCCATGATGCACATACCGCTCAGGTACAGAAGACCGCCGGTGAAACGAATCATGTAGTAAGGCATGGTGCGTTTTACAGATTCGACAAAGGAATAAGTCAGTGTGCCGTCTTCGTTCAAAGAACCCCACATCAGGCCTTGCATCACACCGGCAATCCACATCGCGGCGATATACAGAACCACACCGATGGTTGCAATCCAGAAATGCGCTTCAACCAATTTGGTGCTGTACATTTCGTTTTTTTACCGAAGAGGCGAGGGATCATGTAGTAAACGGAACCGATGGTTACGAAGCCTACCCAACCCAATGCACCGGCGTGAACGTGTGCAACAGTCCAGTCAGTATAGTGGCTCAGAGCGTTAACAGTTTTGATAGACATCATTGGACCTTCAAACGTAGACATACCGTAGAAGGACAGAGATACGATCAAGAATTTCAAAATCGGGTCGGTACGCAGTTTGTCCCATGCACCAGACAGAGTCATGATACCGTTGATCATACCACCCCAAGAAGGTGCGAACAGGATCAAAGACAATACCATACCCAAAGATTGAGTCCAGTCAGGCAATGCGGTGTAGTGCAAGTGGTGAGAACCTGCCCACATATAAGTGAAAATCAAAGCCCAGAAGTGAACAACGGACAAGCGGTAAGAGTAAATAGGACGACCTGCTTGTTTTGGTACGAAGTAGTACATCATACCCAAGAAGCCAGCTGTCAGGAAAAAGCCCACCGCATTGTGGCCGTACCACCATTGAACCATCGCATCAATCGCACCAGAGTAAACCGGGTAAGATTTCATCAAACCGGCAGGGATGCTGATATTATTGACGATGTGCAACAGCGCAACAGCCAAGATGAAGCCGCCGTAGAACCAGTTGGCAACGTAAATATGTTTGATTTTACGTTTGGCAATCGTACCGAAGAATACGATAGCGTAGGCAACCCACACCAGCGTAATCAAAATGTCGATAGGCCATTCCAACTCGGCGTATTCTTTACCTTGGGTATAACCCATAGGCAAGCTAATAGCCGCAGCCACGATGACGGCCTGCCAACCCCAGAAGGTAAATGCAGGCAACCAACCGCCAAACAGACGGGTATTACATGTACGTTGAACAACGTAGTATGATGTACCGATCAAACCGCAACCACCGAATGCAAATAACCGCATTGGTATGCAGCGGACGCAGGCGACCAAAGTGGAACCAAGGTCCAATTTCAGATAAATCAAGGGATGGAGCAAATAATTGGGCGGCTACAATTACACCGACCAACATGCCCACAATACCCCAAACTACAGTCATGATGGCGAACTGGCGCACCACTTTGTAGTTATAAGTTTGTGTGTCCATGGAAGTCTCCATAAATTATGGGTATAAAAAATTTTTATCTCACCCCAACCCTTACATTTATAAAAAGCGCAATACGGCTAAGGCTCAAATTTTTCTAAATTTAACATAGACACCACAACATGCCAAGCAAAATTACATTCCATATTGCATAAAAACTTTAGTGAGACATCATATCATTTCCTTTATAATCAATAAATTATTTAAACATATCCTATAAATCGGACACAGCATTTTTTCAAGCCCCCTTTTTCGTACAAATTTATTGATATAGATTAAACCTAACCTTTAAAAACACTTATCCTTAATAAACTTTAGCAAACTATACGATAGCTATGATTAATTACAAAATTACCCCCAACTTTCTGTCTCATGAATGGCACATCACCTTATCATTCACTCAACCCAATGATTCTGAAACAGAAATCAGCCTGCCAAACTGGGTTCCCGGCAGCTACCTCATCCGTGACTTTGCCCGCCACACATCACACACATCAGCGCACGCTGCAACGGCAAAACCCAGCCGCTGACACAAACTAGCAAAAATCATTGGCAAACCCCAGCCCTCAATGGAGCGTGGGAAATTTACTACACCGTATACGCATTCGACTTGTCTGTACGCGGCTCATTCCTCAGTACAGAGCGCGGCTTTTTCGATGGCGCATGCCTATTCTTAAAAGTACACGGACAAGAGGAACAACCGCACCAAGTCGAATTTCCCACCCTGCCACACACATGGCAGATAGCCACAACCCTGCCCAAAATTTCGGCGACTACTTTTCAGACGGCCTCATATGCCGAGCTTATTGATCACCCCGTTGAAACAGGCATCATCGAATTCCTCGACTTTGCAGCACAAGGCATTCCCCACCGTATTGCATTAAGCGGTATCTACCCCGATTTCGACCGCGCCCGCTTCCTCGCCGATATTCAAAAAATCTGCGAAACCGAGTTGGCGATGTTCCCCTCCCCTGCCCCGTTTACCGAATACCTTTTCCTACTACATCTGGGTGACAACCTCTACGGCGGACTGGAACACATCAGCAGCACCGCCCTTCTTGCCGACCGCCACAGTCTGCCATCTTACGATATGGGCGAAGCCGACAAAGCCTATACCGAATTACTCGGCCTCTTCTCCCACGAATACTTCCACGCATGGAACGTCAAATCCATCAAACCGGCTGTCTTCGCACCTTACAATCTCGACCAAGAAACTACACCGAGCAACTTTGGGCATTTGAAGGCATTACTTCCTACTACGACGACCTCTTTCTAGCCCGAAGCAAAACCATCAGCCCCGAAGCCTACCTTACCCTGCTTGCACAAGGCATCACACGCGTACAGCAAACACAAGGCCGTCTGAAACAAACACTTGCCCAATCCAGTTTCAGCGCGTGGGACAAGTTCTACAAACAAGACGAAAACAGCCCCAACGCCATCGTCAGCTATTATCAAAAAGGCGCACTGGCCGCACTTTGCCTCGACCTCATCATTCGTGAAAAAAGCCAAGGCAAATACACCCTCGACAGTGTAATGCAGCAACACTATCGCGACTGGTGTGACACCCATCAAGGCATACCCGAAAAACACTGGCAAACTCGTTGCCAAGAAATGACCGGTTTAGATTTAGAAATCTTCTTTCAGACGGCCTTATACAGTACCGAAGACCTTCCGCTCGCAGAATGTCTGCAAAGCGTAGGTGTCAAACTCGACTTTATCCCCCTGCCACGCCAGCACGGCGGAGCATTTGCAAGCGAACCCCAATCAGTTGCCCCCGCCAACGATTTGGGCGCACGTTTCAAACAAAACGGCGACCATGCCGTCCTGACTCATGTATTTAATGGTGGCAGCGCAGAAAATGCCGGACTCTGCCCGCAAGACTAAAATCATCGCCTTAGGCGGCTATGCCTGCAACGACCTTGCAGCGCAGTGGAGCAAACTGCCTATCGGCACACGCACCACCATCCATTTCTTCCGCCAAGGCCTATTGCGTGAAACCAGCATCACAGTTCAAGCAGCAGAAGCCAATACCGCCCTGCTGCACATTACCGATCGACAAAAACTCGAAAACTGGTTGTACAATCATTAAATAAAACTTTCAAACGACCTGCTACTTCCTAGGCCGTCTGAAATCAACATATCCCATTTAATATAAAGAAAGGAAAAACTATGCCCATCCGTAAACTGACCGACACCCTCTATATCGCCCCCCAACTGACCGAAGCCGATGTCCAAGAAGCCGTACGCCTCGGCATCCAAACCGTCATCTGCAACCGCCCGGACGGCGAAGAAGAAAACCAACCGGCTTTTGCCGAAGTACAAAACTGGTTTAAAGAGGCAGGCATCAACCAATTCTCACACCAGCCCGTCGTTGCGCCTCAAATCAACGCAGCCGATGTTGCAGCCTTCCAAAATCTGTTGCAACAATCTCCGGCTCCTATCCTTGCCTTCTGCCGTACCGGCACTCGCTGCTCCCTGCTTTGGGGTTATCATCAAGTGCAACACGGCGCATCTGTAGCCGAAGTAGTTGCCGCAGCTGAACAGGCAGGCGTCAACCTCAGCAACTTTGAAGCCCGCCTGCAAGAAGCCAAAGATAAAGGTTTGGCTTAATACTTTATTTATATACTAAGTAGCAGCCTTCAAACCAATCAGGCCGTCTGAAACCAATTCTTTCAGACGGCCTAATGACTTTTATTCACAATCAAACCTTATTTTTAATTTATTTCCACTATCCTAAAAATATATTTTCTAAATCAAACCCGAATTGACCTGTATCAATACCCCAACCCTATTTTCATTTATAATGCCTTTCAATGCTTCAGGGTCAAGCCCGAATCCTCCAGTTTTCCCCTATAAGAGCCAGCTCTCTTATTAAATGATTTTTCTTTCCTCTTGATGTGTGTGTGTTTGGGTGTGGCCGAAAGCCACCCCCTTTTTTTTATACCTACCCTCTTTAAGGCCGTCTGAAAACTTTCAGACGGCCTTTCCTTTCCCCTCACAAAAATAGTATAAAATCCCCTTATCGTTCAAACCACAAACTCAAAATACCATGGTCAATAAACTCACTCCCCCTCCAAGCCTGCCCGATCCGCAAGACCTCCGTGCCGTTATCGCTTACAACATGCGCCTCTATCGCGTTAATCACGGCTGGTCGCAAGAAGAACTGGCACGCCAATGCGGACTTGACCGCACCTACGTCTCCGCCGTCGAGCGCAAACGCTGGAACATCGCCCTTTCCAACATCGAAAAAATCGCATCCGCGCTTAAAATCGCCCCTTACAAACTCCTCCTTCCGCCACAAGAAATGCTCCGCCAAATGACCGAGCCTGCCGATACCCAAGCCTAATTCACAGCCAGACACCATCATGACAGCCGCCCAACAAGCCATCCAAACCTACCAGCAGCAAAAAGCAGCAGCAGAAACCGCCTACCGCCAAAACAACCGCCCTACCGTTTACTTCCGCGACCATATTGCCGCTGCCGAAACCCTGCTGCAAACCCTCTGGCAAATCCACTTCCCCGACAGCAACGACATCAGTCTCATTGCCATCGGCGGCTTCGGGCGTTGCGAACTCTATCCCCATTCCGACTGGGACTTAGCGATTATTTCCTCGGCCCCATTTTCAGACGGCCTGCAACAACAAACCGCCCAATTTATCCAAACCCTTTGGGACGCACGCCTCAATCCCGCCATCAAAAGCGGCAGCATAGAAGAAATCCTCCAAAGTACCCAAAATGACATTACCGGAGAAACCGCCTTTCTTGAGGCACGCCACCTACAAGGCAATGCCGACCTTACCGCCCAACTTCTAAACAAACTCAACACACGCCGCGACACAGCCGCCTTTATCGAAGCCAAACTCCTCGAAATGGAGCAACGCCATACCAAATCCCAAGGCGCAGGCGCACAACTCGAACCCAACATCAAAACCTGCCCTGGCGGCCTGCGTGACATCCACACCCTTATCTGGACAGCCAAAGCACAAGGCATAGACAGCAACCCCACCGCCCTCGTTACCGCCGGCGTCCTCACACGCACCGAAGCCGGCATGCTGGCTCATGGCTACCGCCGTCTCGCCAATATCCGCATTCACCTCCACCTTACTGCCGACCGCCCCGAAGACAGGCTGCTTTTCGACTACCAGTCCCAAGTTGCCGAAAGCTTAGGCTATACCCAACCCGACATCCGCGGCCGAAGCGAGGCCCTGATGCACACCTTCTACCGCGCCACCAAAGCCATCAAACAACTCAACGGCATCCTCATTCCGGTTCTCAAAAACCATCAAACCTCCAGCCGTCCCCAACATATCCACCCCATCGACAGCCGCTACAAACGCATCGACCACCAAATCGCCGCCAACGACCTTGCCCTGTTTCGAGCAAAAATCCCGAACACATCTTCACCATCATCCAAACCATGCAGGAGCAAAACATCACCACCATCGAGCCGCAAACCCTGCGCGCATGGTGGGCGGCCACACGAAAAAAATCAATACCCGTTTTCACCCAAAACCCAGAAAACCGCCGCCGCTTTCATCCAATTCTTCAAACACGGCACCGGCCTCACCCAAACCCTCCGTTTTTCTCAACCTCTACGGCGTACTTGGCCGCTATCTTTCCCCGCATGGGAAAAAAATCACCGGCCTGCTCCAACACGACCTCTTCCATATTTACCCCGTAGACGACCACATCCTGACCGTCGTCCGCAATATGCGCCGTCTCGCCATCGAAACCCACAGCCACGAAATGCCCGAAGCCAGCGCCATCATGCAGGCCTATCCGCGACCACATGTCCTCTACACCGCCGCCCTGCTGCACGACATCGCCAAAGGCCGCGGCGGCGATCACGCCAAAGAAGGCATCAAAGACGCACAACAATTCGCCGCCAACCACTACTACACCGAAGAAGAAAGCCACCTCCTCGCATGGCTGGTTGAAAACCACCTACTCATGTCCACCGTTGCCCAAAAAGAAGACATCCAAGATCCCCATGTCCTCCAAGCCTTTTGCCGCCGTATTCCCACACGCGAATACCTAGACGCACTCTACCTGCTTACCATTGCCGACATTCGCGGCACCAACCCCAAACTTTGGAACACATGGCGCGCCAGCCTGCTCCAAACCCTCTACCACAGCACCGCCGCCGTTTTAAACAGCAAACACCACGATCCCGAACGCCTCCCCAACCGACGCGAACAAGCCTCGACCGATCAGCTCACACGCGCGGCCGTTCCACTCAAAAACCAACAAAAACTCCGCCGCATCCTCGGCAGCGCATACTACGTCCGCCATCAAACGCGGGAAATCCTCTGGCACACCGCAAACCTCGCCTACGACACCCAAAGTCCGGCCGTCCGCAGCCGCATCCTTCCCCAAAGCAACAGCCTTCAAGTCATGGTGTTCATGCCCAACGGCGACCGCCTCTTCGCACGCCTCTGCCGCATCTTCAGCAGCCACCGTTTCGATATCCAAGCAGCCCGTGCCTTCATTACCGAGCACGACTACATCCTCGATACCTTTATCCTCCAACTTCCCGACAATCTCCCACCCGAAGAATATCCCGACCGCCAAAGCGCACTCGAAGCCGAACTCAACAGCTTCATCCACGGCAATACCACCGTCCAAAAACAAAGCGGCCGCCCACACATCAGCCGCCGCATCCGCCATATTCCTATTCCGCCTACCGTAATCATTACCCCCGAAGAAGATTATCCCGGCTGGCACACCATAGACATCACCGCAGTCAACCGCCCCCACCTCCTCGCCGACATCGCCGAGACCTTCTTCGCACACAACATCAGCCTGCGCTACGCCAAAATCACCACCTTGGATCAGCGCATTGAAGACAGCTTCATCACCTACAGCCCATCCCTGCAAGACCCGCAAACCCAAAATACCCTAAAGCAGGCATTGATCGAAGTCTTGACCCCATAAAGGCCGTCTGAACATCTTAAAAACATAGGGTAAGCATTTTTTGCTCACCCTAATCACATCCAAATATATAAACATCCTAAATATACCCTTCTAAAACACTCAAGAAATCCAAAGCCTTAAAATTCGAAACCAGACATCACCCTGACATAAAACTACATTCCAAAATCATAACCTATATGAATATAATTCTAATAACAAATTTTCATTCACCTATTACACCAAACCCTCTTTAAAAATCCTTCCTTCCAAATTTTCTCCTTATCCGTATTCAAACAAAATACGCATACAAAATAAAACCTATAAAAAACAAAAAAATAAAATCACAAAATATTAAACTTACCGATTAATCCATAAAAATTACCGCCCATCTAAATCAATTAACATATTATTAAACAAAGCTTAATTCCTGACAAAAAACGTCACATAACCAAGCTCGCACACACTCTCTGTCACAAAAAACACAAAACTGACAAAAAACGTCAACCACCTAATTTCCCTAAAATCCTGAAACTTTCAAACAAAATCACAAAAAAAACTTTAAAAATTAAAAAAATAATACCCAATAAAAAAACAATAAATCAAAAAATAAAAAATAAAATTTTTAACCAGTTTTGCGCACTTGGCACACAGACTGCTAGAAACAACACGTCCGATAAGGCCCAAGCCTCAAAGCAGCAAGCCCGACGGAAGCTGTATATTCCTTCTTACTTTATGGTTTACTCATAATACATAGTGCCAAGCACATTACGGACTTTTTACTTAAACACAATTATTCACACTTTCAAACTGGAGTTTTAAATCAATGAAAGCAATCCAAAAAGGTTTCACCCTGATCGAATTGATGATCGTCATCGCAATTATCGGCATCTTGGCAGTTATCGCCCTGCCTGCATACCAAGACTACACTGCACGCGCCCAAGTTTCTGAAGCCATCTCTTTGATGGAAGGTCAAAAGTCTGCTGTTGTTGAATATTATGCAGATAAAGGCAAATGGCCTAGAAATAATACAGAGGCTGGTATCGCAGCACCTACCGATATTAAAGGTAAATACGTTGCTCAAGTTGCTGTAGGCACAAATGGTGTTCTGACTGCAACAATGAAAAATACTGATGTCAATAATGATATTAAAGGTAAAACAGTTATGTTATCACCTGATGTAACTGGTAATGCTACCTCTTCTAAAGGTTCTTTCACTTGGACCTGTAAGAAAGGTACTGTTGATAGCAAATTCTTGCCTTCTTCTTGCCGTTAATAATTTGTTACCAACAAATTTAAAAGCTTAAAGAGCAAATCCCATAATGTGATTATGGGATTTGCTTTATAAAAATAAAAAAAACTTAAAAACGATACGCTCAAATGAATACCCCATTTCAAGCCCAAAAAGGTTTTACCCTAATTGAGCTGATGATAGTTATCGCCATCCTCGGTATTCTGGTTGTTGTCGCCATACCCACTTATCAAAACTATATCGGTAGGGCGCAAGCCTCCGAAGCACTATACCTTGCCGACGACCTGAAAACCGAAATCAGCATTGCCTCAGCGGTAAATAATCGCCTGCCCAATGCAGAGGATGTCAGTAAACAAGGCTCAATCGGCGTTACCGCTCAACGCATCGGCGGCACATACATCCAAAACAGTGGCGTAACTGTAGAAGCAGATACAGGCAAAATCAGTATTCCTTTCGATAAAGGGCAAAACAAAGGCAAAGTCCTGACCCTGACCCCTTATCGAAATCATAACGATTCGACTTGGTTGCTCAACTGGCAATGCGGCGGAACGCTGGATCCGATAATGGTTCCCGCCATGTGCCGTGACAACTCACACGGATAAGAAGCAAGCATATACCCTAAGAAAAACACACAAATACATTGCAAAGAAAACACCCCAAACAAAGCCAAATACAAACGCGGAAAGCGAACAAACCAAAAGAACAAAACTCTCCAAAACAAGGTCATTAAGAACCTGAATTATCACATTACGATAATAAATGCCGTCTGAAATTCATTTTCAGACGGCCTCTTTATATCTTAAAAATGTATCAAACAAGTCATTACCCTAAATGCTACCCATCCTCTTCCTACTAAAATTCTCAAGACTCCAATTATTGATGGTCTACGTCTCATAAATGGCTTATTTTAAGGATAAGTCCAAGGCAATCATGACTAGATACACTCTTACTCTTTCTACGTTAGCAACCTACTTTATCTCTAACCAAGTTAACACAAGTTTTATCTAATGCCCTCCTCCGCCGGAACCGCTAAACGGAGGTCTTGCCAGCCAAATAATGGGGATCATGCTGATGAATATGATACTGCCTGCCAAGAAGATTTCATTTGAGCCAATAATAAAGCCTTGTTGGGAAATGGTGCTATTTATTGCCACCAAAGCCTGTTCCTTGCTCAGACCATTGGCCATCATGCCTTGAATAGATTGGTTGCTGATTGAGGACAATAAGTTAACATGTTCGGTCAGTTGAGTATGGTGCAGAGCTTCGCGTCGTTCCCACATGGTGCTGACCACAGATACTCCGACACCGCCCATAAAGACTCGCAAGAAGTTAGACAGGCTACTTGCCGAGGCAATTTGGTTGCCTTTCATATGAGACAAGGTGATACTGGTCAAAGGCAGGAAGAACATGGCTACGCCTAAACCTGCCAAAACTGCGGCCAAACGACGTTGCTCATATCCATACCGGCATAGAAATCGGTTCGCCAATGGAATGTGTAGGCAAACACTAAGAAGCTGGCACTGACAAACAGACGCATATCGACGCGATTACCAAACTTACCGATAATCGGCGACAGAATAATCGGCAAAAAACCCACCGGCGCAGCAGCCAAGCCAGCCCAAGTAGCGGTATAGCCGAGATTTGATTGCAACACTAAAGGCAACAGGGTCAATGTGCCCATATAGACCATAAAGCCCAACGATGTAGCAACGACGCCTATTGTGAAGTTTCTATTTTTAAACAATGACAAATCGACAATCGGGTATTTCTCGCCCAGCTCCCAAACAATAAAATATGTCAGAAACACCAAAGCGGTAACGCCCAAAACGATAATCTCTCCCGAGGCAAACCAGTCCAATTCCTTGCCCCTATCCAGCATCATTTGTAATGCGCCGATACCGACGATCATCAACACCAGCCCGACATAATCGATTGGCGCCCTGACAATTTCAGTTTCCCTATGTCTAAGCTGTTTCCAAGAAATAGTTGCAGACAAAATCCCGATCGGGATATTGATAAAGAAAATCCATCCCCAATGCCAGTTGTCCGAAATCCAACCGCCCAAAATCGGCCCCAATACAGGGGCAACAACGACGGTCATTGCCCATAAGGCCAGTGCCAATGTTCGTTTTTCAGGCGGATAGGAGGCCATCAACAGGCTTTGGGACAAGGGAATCAATGGTCCGGCAATGAAACCTTGCAATACACGGAAAAAAACCAAGGCTTGAAGATTATGTGCAATGCCACACAGCCATGACGTTACGACAAACCCGATTACAGCGGCGATAAAGATTTTGACCTCGCCAAACCGCTTGGCCAAAAAACCCGTCAGGGGACGGAAATGGCATTGGCTACGGCAAATGAGGTAATCACCCAAGTTCCCTGCGTGGTAGCCGCACCCAAATCCCCTGCAATAACAGGCACGGCGACGTTGGCGATGGTGCTGTCCAAGACTTCCATAAATACGGCCAAGCTGAGCGCCAAAGTTGCCAACACCAGCTTAAACCCTTGTAACGGCGGATAATTCATATTTGTAAACTATAAGACAACCGCCAAAGCGGTCGGTTGAAGAGAATCAATATTTCAGACGGCCTGAGCCTTCAATAAAAGACTCAGGCCGTCTGAAAAGATTATTTTGCGTATTGCTCGAAGATTTTATCGACTAAAGCATCGGCGGCTTTCCAATCCACACTTTCCGTTTCCGGCAAGGCAGTATTTCGTTCCGCTTCGGCAGTCATGGCTTTACCGCTGCCCTTCTCGGCAATATCGACTTTAACAGTCATCGACAAACCGACACGGAGCGGATTTTGTTGCAATTCTTTGGCATCCAAACTGATACGCACCGGCACACGTTGCACAACTTTAATCCAGTTGCCCGTTGCGTTTTGCGCCGGCAGTAATGAGAACGCACTACCCGTACCTGCCGACAAGCCCATTACCTTGCCATGGTAAACCACTTTACTGCCGTACAAATCGGCTGTCATTTCAACAGGCTGGCCGATTTTCATTTTGCGCAGTTGCGATTCTTTAAAGTTGGCATCCACCCACAATTCAGACAGAGGGCACAACGGCCATCATCGGCGTACCTTGCACGATACGTTGGCCGACTTGGACATTGCGTTTGGCAATTTGACCGCTGATCGGCGAACGGATTTGTGTACGTTGCAGGTTCAACCAAGCGTCTTTGATGTGGCTGATGGCCGTCTGAACTGCCGGTTGTTGGCGCAGAGGAATATTGTTGCCCAACGCTGCCTGAGCAGAAACCTCTTCCGCTTCAACCGCTTTCAATGCAGCCTGAGCCTGAACCACAGCGGCGCGGGCATGGCTGAGTTCTTCGCCGGAAACCGCTTCCGTACCCGCCAAAGATTCACGGCGGCGCAAATCGGCTTGCGCACGGGCCAAATCGGCTTTTGCGCAACAACACTTGCGCTTTGGCTTTTGAGTTGACCGCGGTTTGCTGTTTGTTTTGACGGATGGCCTGAATCAATTCATTTTTGCGCGCGATCGTATGCCAGCTGAAAATCGCTGTCATCCAAAGCCACCAACACATCGCCTTTTTTTCACGACATCCGTATCGTCATACATGACTTTGCGTACCGTGCCGTTCACCTGCGGCGTAATCATCACCAAATGACCGGCCACATAAGCATCTTCCGTTTCTTCTTCATGCTGCCAAAACAGGAAATACGCCAAAGCGAATCCGGCTGCCGCAATAAGGAATAGGAGTGTAACGATGACCAAATTGCGTTTGCGATGCGTTTTAGCGTCGGAAGCGGCTACTTCCGGTTCTTTTTGGACATTATTTTTTTCTGATTGAGTATCCATAGGTCCCAACTTTAATTCTGCACATGTGATAACGATATTATTGTCTTACTGGGCAGCTGACTTATACCATCAGTCCCCAATATCCGCGTTTAACGCGCTAAAGAGTCATATTCTATAGTTACACTCTATTCATTACAATAATTTCTTCCGGTAGCAAATGTAAATAAGGTAAGCAAAAGGCCGTCTGAAATCACTTTCAGACGGCCTACGTTTTAATAAAACGTTTATTTCTTATTTAATTTAAAGCCTCCGCCCAACTGGGCATTGAGGTTACTCCAAGCTGTCAGATATTCTGCATGGTATTGAACCGCCGACATTTTTGTACGCGCAGCTTCGTCTTGTTTTTGCAAAGCGGTCAAGCCGTTATCCAAACCTGCACGAACACGTCCTTTCGCATTTTGCACAGATTTATCGGCAATATTGACCATCTTGTTCCAAGTATCTTGTCGGCTTTTCAGGCTTTGATAGTCCACTACAGCATCTGCCGCCGAACGCATGGCGTTCAAAACCGTTTGGTCATACACGGCAACTTGCTCGTTATACTGGGCACGTTTGCCCGCCAATTTGGATTGCAGCGCGCCGGAAGTAAACAATGGCAGATTCAAAGCCGGAACAATACCCAACATACCGGAAGTTCGTCCGCGAATCAGATTGAACGCATCAATGTGCGTCATACCTGCCAAAACTTTCAACTCGATATTCGGGTAAAACTCTGCCTCGGTCGATTTGACGATATGCCATTTCTCTTCAAGCAAGGCTTTTTGTGCCGCGATATCGGGACGAGCCGCCAACAAGTCCGCTTCAATACGGCTAACCGGCAATGACGGCACAGCCGCCATTTTTCCGGAACCTGTCCATTCAATGCACCCGGCACTCGGCCGGTCAATACAGCCAGACTGTTGCGGATTTTCTCATTTTTCTGAGCCCATGCCGATTTTTCAAGCTGTAATTGCTGTTGCGCCATTTCCAGAGCGTGCAAGGCATCGGCAGGAGCCAGCTGCGCTTTAACGCGTTGTTGCATCAGTTTCAATGCCTTATCTGCCAGCTCTATGCGCGTATCCAGCAAAGCCAGTTGTTCTGTCGCCATCTGCCACGCAAAATATTGGGCGGCAACGGCGTGAGCCAACTCGGTGCGGATATGATGCACTTCATACACCGCAGCCCTGCTTTTTCCTAAAACAGCTTGAATCTGCTCTCGGTTTTTACCCCAAAAGTCGAAAACCAAACTGCCTTGTAAGGCTGCGTGCGCCAAAACCAATGTATGGTCGGTATCAACCATACCGGCTTGAGGTTTGGGTGAAACATAGGCACCAATACCGGTTACACCCAAGCCGACTTGCGGTTTATTTGCGGCTCCTACAACCCCCAGCTGCGCCTGAGCCTGCTCAAACCTTGCCTTGACGACACGCAGATTGGTAGACGTCTGAATGGCGGAAGCAATCAAATTGTTTAATTTTTTATCTTTCAGCTTCATCCACCAGCCGTCTTGGGCAGTAGCGGCAGATTGGCCTTGCGGCAGCGGATAGGCTGTTGTCTCATCCAAAGGCGACTGTTTGCCGAACGGCGCACATGCCGCCAACAGCGAAACAGCGGCAACGCATACGCTTGATTTGACCAAACCCTAATTTCATACAGACTCCGTTTATGTGTGCCTGCCGCAGACCATCAGGCCGTCTGTTGTCAATTGCCCAAACGGTTCAACAGTTTACCCTAATAGGTGTTGCAGCGTATCATAATCCTCTTTCGTGAAATCTTTCCCACGCCTGGCCGCTCTGACGGGCAATTTGCGGCCATACTTCGTGGATGAAGGTCTCACCCGAAGGGGTCAATTTTAGCACAATCTGGCGGCGGTCTTTTTGATTGATATAACGCTCTACCCAGCCGCGCTCAACCATATCGTCCGACAAGCGTGTCGCACTGGTGCGCGTCAAGTCCATCAGGTCGCTCAAGCGCGAAGGTAGGATTTCGCTGTTCGGACTGACGTAAACCGCCATCAGGGAAAACCACAGGTTTTCATTGATGCCGAACGCTTTCAGGTTTTCGTTCAAATGGCTGCTCAAACGTTCGGTTACGATGCGCAACATGCGGGATACTTGGTTTTGCTGCTCCGGAAACTGCGGCAGACGGGTAGAAAGCAAACGCATTGCGTTGACTAATTCGGTTTGTGAAAAACTCATAAATTCCTTCTTTCTGAGTGAGTTATTTTATTCGATATCAATCAAAATAAAATATGATGTAATAATTTACTTTAAGATACCAATTACTTACTTTAAGACGTTATACTAATTCAGATGATTATTTTAGTGTATGAAAATCTGATAATCGGTTACATGCTCCTACTAAACGGAGTTTTCTATGCCTAAATCATGAAAATTCGACCATAAAAAAGGCCGTCTGAAACCTTGATGACAACTTTCAGACGGCCTCCATAACGGATTAAAATAAGCTTTTCCACTTGTACCGGATTCAAACCATGAACACTTCCGCCTTTTTCCCCCACATTACCCTTATCGGCGTCGGTTTAATTGGCGGTTCGTTCATGCTCGACCTCAAACGCTTGGGACTGGTGCAAACTGTTACCGGCATCGACACCAATGCCGACAACCTCAATTACGCACTCGAATGCGGCATCATCGACCATGCCTATCCGAATATTTGCGCCGAAAGCATTAGCAATGCCGATTTGGTCTTTGATTGCCACTCCAGTCTCCGTCCTGCCTGACGTATGCCGCGACATCAAGCCCTTCTTAAAAGACACCGCCTGCGTTTCCGATGTCGGCAGCACCAAACAATCGGCACTCAATGCCTTCCGCACCCACTTATCCGACCGCCTGCCGCAATGTTTTGCCGCCCACCCGATTGCCGGTTCGGATCAAAGCGGGGCAAAATCCGCGCGTTGCGGTTTGTTTCAAAACAGCCGCCTTATCATTACGCTACACGGCCAAGAGGTTTCAGACGGCCTGAGGCGGCTGAAAAGCCTGTGGCAGGCGGTTGGTTCGCAAATTTCGACCATGAGCGCCGAAGAACACGACAATATTTTTGCCGCCGTTTCCCACTTGCCGCACTTGGCCGCCTTTGCCTATGTCCACGCTTTGGTTGACCATCCGAACGGCAAAGACTACCTCCCCTATGCCGCCACTGGCTTTCGCGACTTTACCCGCATCGCCTCCAGTCATCCTGCCGTTTGGACCGACATCTGCATGGCCAACAGCCCTGCTCTGCTCAAACTGACCAGCGATTTAAAAGAACAATTATCCAAATTGGAACAACTCCTTTCAGACGGCAACAAAACCGAGCTTTACCGCTATTTTGAAGAAGCCGCCCAAATGCGTAATGACTGGCTGAAAAACCGTTAAACCTGTTTTCAGACGGCCTGATACCTTCTCAGCTAAAATCTTCATCACAATAAAAAGGGCATCTGTTTAGATGCCCTTTTTGATTTCTTACGACTTCAACGTTTCACTCAGTCTTTCAAACGGAACTCAGCCGCTCTGGCGTGCGCGGTCAAGCTTTCGCCATGCGCCAACACGCTGGCGGTTTTGCCCAACTTCTGCGCGCCTTGTTCTGAAACCTGAATCAGACTGGAGCGTTTTTGGAAATCATATGTTCCCAAAGGAGAAGAGAAACGCGCCGTGCGGCTGGTCGGTAAAACGTGGTTGGGGCCTGCGCAATAGTCGCCCAGGCTTTCACTGGTATAGCGTCCCATGAAAATCGCACCGGCGTGGCGGATTTTTTTCGCCCACTCTTGCGGATTTTCGACCGACAGCTCCAAGTGTTCGGGAGAAATATAGTTGGCGATTTCGCAGGCTTCATCCAAGTCTTTAGCCAAAATCATTGCACCGCGGTTGCCCAATGAAGCTTCAATAATCGCACGGCGCGGCATGGTTTCAATCAAGCGGTTCATGGCCGTCTGAACTTCGTCCAAATACGCTTGAGAAGTACCGATCTAAAATCGCTTGTGCAATTTCATCGTGTTCCGCCTGACTGAACAAATCCATGGCCACCCAATCGGCAGGCGTCGTACCATCGGCAATCACCAAAATTTCAGACGGCCCTGCCACCATATCAATACCGACCACGCCGAACACGCGTCGTTTGGCCGCAGCGACAAAAGCATTGCCCGGGCCGGTAATCTTATCGACTTGAGGCACAGATTCCGTACCATAAGCCAAAGCCGCAACCGCCTGCGCGCCGCCGACCGTAAACACTTTGGTTACACCGGCCACAAAAGCAGCTGCCAGCACGATATCGTTGCGCTCGCCTTTTCGGAGTGGGAACGACCATGATGATTTCTTTCACGCCGGCAACGTGGGCAGGCATGGCGTTCATGATGACGGAACTCGGATAAGCGGCTTTACCGCCCGGAACATAAATACCGACACGGTCAAGCGGTGTAATCTGTTGACCCAAAAGCGTGCCGTCTTCGTCTTCGTAAGTCCACGACTCCATTTTTTGGTGTTTATGATAGCTTTCCACCCGTCGCGCGGCCGTTTTCAAGGCCGTCTGAATGTTTTCGGGCAAACGCTCAAACGCAGACTGCAAATCGTCTTGCGTCAGGATTAAATCGTCGATGGTTTGAGCGGAGGTACCGTCAAAGCGGTTGGTGTATTCAATCAGCGCCGCATCGCCGCGTTTTTGAACATCGGCGCAGATGTCGGCAACAATACGGTCGATTTCAGGGTTTTGCGCGGTTTCAAAAGCGAGTAATACTTTGAGTTCGGCTTGAAAATCAGGGGATTGGGTGTTGAGTTTTTTCATGGTTTGCTCTCTTCCTTGTTTCATTCCTATTGTTTTCAGACGGCCTCAGTCACTCAAAGGTCGTCTGAACATTATCTTTTCAAAAAACCTTTTTTCTGCAAAAACGCCAACATATGTGGCCGCACAGGATTGCCCAAGGTTTTGGCCAGCGATTCCTTCCAAGGTATCGGACTTCCCTTGCGTAACTCATAATAATCCGCCACTACCTGATTATAAGCTTCAATCGCCTCAGCATTCAGGCTCGAACAAGCGTTTTCGGCATACACCATTTCCTTAGGCAGGCGCGGTTTGAGCGGCGGGTCTTGGTCGGGATAACCGAGGCACAACCCCACCAAAGGCACGCAATAATCCGGCAGGTTCAATACGTCCGACACTTTTTGCACATCATTGCGCAACGCGCCGATATACACGCCGCCCAACCCAAGCGATTCGGCGGCAAGCAATACGTTTTGCGCCATAATACCTGCATCAACCGCGCCAATCAGGGTTACTTCCGCCCAATCAATTTGCGCATCGGGAAACATTGCCTTGTGTTTGGAAAAATCGATGCAAAACAGTATAAAAATTCCGCACAATGGACAATATAAGGTGCGCTTCCTGCCGCTTCATGTATCCCCTGCCTCAGCGCAAGGTCGGATACGCGGATGATGGAAACGCATTGCAGGTTATTGGAAGTCGAAGCCTGCTGTCCGGCGCGAACCAGCGTATCGAGGATTTCATCAGCAATCGGTTCGGAAGTAAACCTGCGGATGGAACGATGGGAAAGAATCGTATCGAGTGTCGGTTTGCTTTGCATCATGATGGGGCTTTCAAACTGGGTTGGCAGACAGTTTTTGCCAAAAACTTTTCAGACGGCCTTGGCGGCATTTTCAAATGCCTGAATAATCGGATTCAACAGCGCATATTTGGTTTTCAACGCCGCCTTGTTGACCACCAAGCGGCTGGAAATATCAGCCACATGTTCCACAGCTTCCAAACCATTGGCCTTCAATGTATTGCCACTGGAAACCAAATCGACAATCGCGTCGCTCAGACCGACCAAAGGCGCAAGCTCCATCGAACCGTACAGTTTGATGATGTCCACATGCACACCCTTGTCGGCAAAGTGTTCAGCTGCAATGTCGGGATATTTGGTGGCAATCCGCAAGCGGCTGCCGGGTTTGGAAGCAGCGGCGTAATCAAAACCTTTTTTTCACCGCAACCATCATACGGCATGAAGCAATGTGCAAATCCAAAGGTTGATACAGGCCATCTCCGCCATGCTCAATCAGCACGTCCTTACCGGCAATACCGAAATCCGCCGCACCATATTGCACATAAGTTGGCACGTCGGTTGCGCGCACAATCACCAGACGGATATTGTCATGATTCGTGCCAATAATCAGCTTGCGCGATTTTTCCGGCTCTTCTGCAGGCACAATACCGGCAGCGGCCAACAGCGGCAGGGTTTCCTCAAAAATTCGTCCCCTTGGATAAAGCAATCGTTAACAGTGTGTCGGTCATTTTTATTCTTCTCCTTTGCCGTATCAAAAAGCAAGAAGGCCGTCTGAAATCTACAACCCATTTCAGACGGCCTTAACTACGTTTTTACAATAAAGTTTTCACATCAGCCGCAATCGTTTCCGGCTCGCTGCCATAAGGCGAGAAAATCGCCACTTCGCCGTTTTTATCAATCAAATATGCACCTGAAGAGTGGTCGACCAAATAGTTTTCGCTGTCTTCTTTTTGGTTTACTTTAGCCGATACCACACGGTATTGCTGTTTGATGACAGGCAGGCTTTGATCGCCGGTTGCCGTCAGGCCGATAAAATCAGGGTTGAACTGTTTGACGTATTTGCCGATTACTTCAGGCGTATCGCGCTCAGGGTCGATACTGACAAATACTACTTTCACGTCTTTAGCCTGATCGCCCAATTGTTTCAACGTGTCGCTGTAAGTCAGCAACTCGGTTGGGCATACGTCAGGACAGTGGGTATAACCAAAAGACAGGATGACCACTTTGCCTTTCAAATCGCTCAGGCTGAAAGGTTTGCCGTCGCCATCGGTCAATGTGAAATCGCCGCCAATATCTTCTTTGCGCATATCGGTACCGCGCGCTTGCACTTTGGGTGCAGACTCACCGGAAGCAGCAGGCGCAGCAGAAGCGGCAGGTGTCGAAGAAGCCTCTTTAGCCTCCTCTTTAGGCTGACAAGCAGCCAGAGCAGCCAACGCAAAAGCACTGAGTAGGAAAGTTCGTGTAACGGAAAGCATAAATTTTCTCCAAAACCGTTTCAAATTAAGTAAGGCCAAACAACTGCCCGGCCGATATAAAAACAAAACATCTTCATATTAACGCGTTTGACACATTAAATGTAGCCCTTTTTGCAGATAAATACTGCTTTTTTTGTTTTAAAAATTTGCCTTCCATTTAGATAACCATCAAACGTAAGAAGTTTAATTCATTAAAAATCAAACAAATATAAAAATAATCCAATTTTTTTTCAATTACTGCTTTACAAGATTCGAGAACTCGCTATAATGACGACTTCTTCGCTAGCCCAGGTGGCGAAATTGGTAGACGCAGGGGACTCAAAATCCCCCGCCGCAAGGTGTGTCGGTTCGAGTCCGACCCTGGGCACCAAATTAAAAAAACCTCTTGATTTAATCAAGAGGTTTTTTGCTATTTATCATTTGCAAAACCTTCTCCTTACTCAAACTGTCAACAATCTCCCCACATCAAACTCAATAAAACTGTTTTTTTATTTCTTTAAAATCAAACGATAATCTATTTTCACTCCTTAAACGTTAAAAGATGAAAGATTTTGTCTTGCTTGTACAGTCGGATTGCGTTATCGTTTCTACTCTTTTTCACAAACTCTGTGTTTCTTCCCAATTGCTTGGATAGTCTGACTGTCATCGTATTCCCCCAGTGCGCGTACCCTAAATCGCTGCTTGGTGGAATTGCATTACAGGTGCTGTGGTGAGGCGGATTATTCCTATTGGTTTGAGACCATATAAAAGAGGTCAATATGCAATTATCAGGCGCACAAATCGTCGTGCAAAGTCTCAAAGCCGAAGGTGTCGAGTATGTATTCGGCTATCCGGGTGGCGCGGTTATCGAAATCTACGATGCCCTTTTCCAACTCAATAAATTCAAGCATATCCTGGTTCGCCACGAGCAGGCGGCCGTACATGCGGCAGATGCCTATGCCCGTGTCAGCGGCAAAGTCGGCGTTGCCTTGGTAACTTCCGGCCCAGGCGTAACCAATGCACTGACCGGCATCGCCACCGCTTACAGCGACTCCATTCCGTTGGTAGTCATCAGCGGCCAGGTGGGTAACTCCCTCATCGGGACAGATGCATTCCAAGAAGTGGATACAGTCGGCATTACCCGCCCTTGTGTCAAACACAATTTCTTGGTAACCAATATCGCTGAGTTGGCAGATACCATCAAAAAAGCTTTCCAAATCGCCGCAAGCGGCCGTCCGGGTCCCGTTGTTGTCGATATTCCTAAAGATGTCACCCAAGCAATGGCTAAATTCAGCTATCCGCAAGAAAACGTCTTCATTCGCTCTTACCAACCGGTCGTACAAGGACACATCGGTCAAATCAAAAAGCCGTACAAATGCTGGCTTCCGCCAAACGCCCTATTGTTTACTTCGGCGGCGGCGTGGTTTTGGGCAATGCCTCTGAGGAAATGACCAAATTTGTCCGCATGATCGGCGCTCCTTGTACCGGTACATTGATGGGCCTGGGCGCATACCCTTCCAGCGACCGCCAATTCTTGGGTATGCTGGGCATGCACGGTACTTACGAAGCCAACCTCGCCATGCAGAATGCAGACGTTGTACTGGCAATCGGTGCGCGCTTCGATGACCGCGTGATTTCCGTACCATCCAAATTCTTTGAAAAAGCGAAAAAAATTATTCATATCGACGTTGACCCGTCCAGCATTGCCAAACGCGTCAAAGTGGATATCCCGATCGTCGGCGACGTGAAAAACGTATTGTCCGAAATGATTCAATTGTGGGGCAAGCAAGAATCTGCACCTGCAGGCGACTCATTGGATAAATGGTGGAAAAGCATTGAAGAATGGCGTTCGCGCAACTGCCTGTGGTTTGACAATGAAAGTGAAATTATCAAACCGCAATACGTCATTCAAAAACTGGCCGAAATTACCAATAATTCTGCCATCATTACTTCCGACGTCGGTCAACACCAAATGTTTACCGCCCAATATTATCCATTTGAGCGTCCCCGCCAATGGCTTAATTCCGGCGGCTTAGGCACAATGGGCGTCGGCTTACCATATGCCATCGGCGCAAAACTGGCCGCTCCTGATCAAGATGTATTCTGTATCACCGGCGAAGGCTCGATTCAGATGAACATCCAAGAGCTGTCCACCTGCTTCCAATACCGCGTTCCGGTTAACGTCGTTACCCTGAACAACGGCTACCTCGGCATGGTCCGCCAATGGCAAGAACTTTATTACGGCAACCGTGAATCGGAAACCTATTTCGATTCATTGCCTGATTTTGTCAAACTGGCTGAAGCCTACGGCCATATCGGCATCCGTGTGGACAAGAAATCCGATGTAGAAGGCGCGTTGCTGGAAGCATTAAACCAAAAAGACCGCCTTGTATTCCTCGATTTCTTGACCGACAAGAAACAAAACGTACTGCCTATGGTCGGCAACGGCAAAGGCTTGGACGAGATGGTTCTGCCGCCGCATATGCGCGAAACATTGTCAGCGTAAGGAGAGAAAAATGCGACATATCTTATCTATTCTGATGGAAAACGAATCAGGTGCGATGAGCCGTGTGGTAGGTTTGTTCTCCGCACGCGATTACAACATCGACTCCCTGGCTGTTGCGCCAACCGAAGACAAACCTTGTCTCGCATGACCATCGTTACCCATGGCGACGAACACGTTATCGAGCAAATCACCAAACAACTCAACAAACTGATTGAAGTTATCAAAGTGGTCGATTTGAACGAAAGCCGTTTTGTCGAACGCGAGCTGATGTTGGTAAAAGTCCGCGCCGTCGGCAAAGACCGCGACGAATTCCTGCGATTGACCGAAATCTACCGCGGTAGCGTCATTGACGTAACAGACCGCAGCTACACCATCGAAATCACAGGTTCTACCGAAAAACTCGACTCTTTCCTCGAAACAGTCGGTCGTGCTCAAATTTTGGAAACCGTACGCACAGGCGCAGCCGGTATCGGCCGTGGCGAGCGTATTTTGAAAATTTAACGCTGTATCTTCAGACGACCTTTTACTTTCTACAAAGGCCGTCTGAAAAACAGTAGGAGACAAACATGTCAAGCATCCAAATCGTTGCATTAGTTACCGTCAAACCCGAATACACTGAGGCTCTGGCTGCCCAGTTTAAAGAATTGGTCAAAGCCAGCCGTGCAGAAGAAGGCAACATCAGCTACGACCTGCACCAAGAAATCGGCAAACCCAACCGTTTCGTATTCGTAGAAAGCTGGAAATCCCAAGCAGCTATTGACGAACACAATGCCAGCGAACATTTCCAAAACTTCGTCAAATCTATCGAAGGAAAAACCGAAGCATTGGAAATCGTCTTGATGAACCAAGTCCCCGCTTAAGCCCCTATTACTTTTAACTCAACCCGGATTATCCGGAACCCTCTTACACTAAGGAAATAAAATGCAAGTTTATTACGATAAAGACGCTGACCTCTCTCTGATCAAAGGCAAAACCGTTGCCATCATCGGTTACGGTTCACAAGGTCACGCACACGCAGCAAACCTGAAAGATTCCGGCGTAAATGTCGTAATCGGTCTGCGCCAAGGCGGCTCTTGGAAAAAAGCCGAAGCAGCCGGCCACGACGTGCGCACCGTTGCTGAAGCAACCAAAGCAGCCGACGTTGTAATGATTCTGTTGCCTGACGAAAACCAACCTATCGTATACAAAAACGAAATCGAGCCTAACTTGAAAGAAGGCGCAGTATTGGCGTTCGCTCACGGCTTCAACGTACACTACAACCAAATCGTCCCTCGCGCCGATCTCGACGTTATCATGATCGCCCCTAAAGGCCCAGGCCACACCGTACGCAGCGAATTCCTGAAAGGCGGCGGCGTACCTTCCCTGATCGCCGTTTACCAAGATAAAAGCGGCAAAGCCAAAGACATCGCCCTGTCTTACGCAGCAGCCAACGGCGGCACTAAAGGCGGCGTAATCGAAACCAACTTCCGTGAAGAAACCGAAACCGACCTGTTCGGCGAACAAGCCGTATTGTGCGGCGGTGTGGTCGAACTGATCAAAACCGGCTTCGAAACCCTGACCGAAGCAGGCTATGCGCCCGAAATGGCCTACTTCGAATGCCTGCATGAAATGAAGCTCATCGTTGACCTGATTTACGAAGGTGGCATTGCCAACATGAACTACTCCATTTCCAACAACGCGGAGTACGGCGAATACGTTACTGGTGTGGAAGTCATCAACGACAAATCCCGCGAAGCCATGCGCAATGCCCTCAAACGCATCCAAACCGGCGAATACGCTAAAATGTTCATCCAAGAAGGTGCCGTCAACTACGCCAGCATGACTGCCCGCCGCCGCCTGACTGCCGACCACCAAATCGAAAAAGTCGGCGCGCAACTGCGTTCCATGATGCCTTGGATCGCTAAAAACAAACTGGTTGACCAAGACAAAAACTAATCTGTCTTTCAAGCAAATAAAACCTGCCTGATCACTCAGGCAGGTTTTTTATAATTTTAAAACCCAATACACTATAAATCACACTCAACAAGGCCGTCTGAAAACAATATAAACAACATTTAAACTCCAACCTCAATAAGCCGTCTTTTATGGTTCTCCTAAAATTTCCTTTTAGAAAAACATATTACGAAATAAACGACTATTTTCTATACCTACTCTGTCTGCAAAAAACAACGTTTCCCAAAAAAATACGCCTAAAACAAGAGGAAAATTTGTTTTCTTAAGCCATAACCTTTATATTATGGTTATGGAATCGTTGAAACAGAACGATATCGTAATAAGAAGAACGAATCTCGCTTCTTCACACTTAAAAAAGGAAAACAGCAATGAAAAAATCCCTGATTGCCCTGACTCTGGCGGCTCTGCCTGTTGCAGCTATGGCTGACGTAACTCTGTACGGTCAAATTAAAGCCGGCGTTGAAGTATCCAAAGTAAAATTGGGTGAAAAAACTGCTGCTAAACTGGGTCACGAGAAAAGCTCTAAAACTGCTACTGAAATCGCTGACTTCGGTTCACGCATCGGCTTTCAAAGGCCACGAACACTTGGGTAACAACCTGAATGCCATCTGGCAAGTTGAACAAAGACACTTCTATTGCCGGTGGCGACAAAGAGTGGGCTTCTCGCGAATCTTTCATCGGTTTGGAAGGCGGCTTCGGTAAAATTCGTGCCGGTAAATTGAACTCTACTGTTAAAGACTCTAGCGACAACGTTGACCAATGGGAAAGCAGCAACGGTGCTTTGAACATGTCTGTATTCACTCGTGTTGACGAGCGTGCAGTATCTGTACGTTACGACAGCCCTGTATTTGCAGGCTTCAGCGCAAGCGTACAATACACTCCACGCGACAATGCTAACCCTAAAGATAAATACACTCACAACGACGCTACCCGTGACACTTACTATGCTGGCCTGAACTACGAAAACTCTGGTTTCTTCGGTCAATACGCCGGTGGTTTCCGTAAAAACTCTGTAGAGACTAAAAACGGTTATAAAGACGGTCACGTACAACGTTTGGTAGCTGGTTACGATGCTAACAACCTGTTCGTATCTGTAGCCGGCCAATACGCTAAAAACTGGGAAACTTTGGGTGACTATGCTCAAGCTCAGTCTAACGGCGTTGTAACTAAAGAAATGCGTGAAAGAACCACTCATCCAGTTAACGCTTCTAACGTAGTATTCGGTACTGATACTAAATTGGATGGCAAAGGTGTTGAAACTGTTGAAGTTGCTGCTACTGCCGCTTACCGCGCTGGTAACGTAACTCCTCGCGTTTCTTACGCTCACGGCTTCAAAGCTAAAGTTGACGGCGAAAAACTGAAAGGCACTCAATACGACCAAGTTATCGTTGGTGCTGACTACGACTTCTCTAAACGCACTACTGCTTTGGTTTCTGCCGGCTGGTTGCGTGGTGCTGAGTCTGGCCCTCACAAAGTTGAAACCATCTCTGGTTTGGTTGGCCTGCGTCACAAATTCTAATCTTCGGATTAGTATGAAAAAGAGCCTGTTTTATGCAGGCTCTTTTTTTATTCCTATTCCCCTACCCTCAACGAAAATTAATTTAAGCGTTGACATATGAAAAAGGCCGTCTGAAACCAATCGGTTTCAGACGGCCTTGAGTCTATCTATCCTTATTGCCAAATTACAATAAGGTCAACAGACAAGCTTTATTTTTCATTCAAAATCTTACCGACAATCTCGCCCACATCTTTGGACAAACCTTCTTGTGCATGGATGCGTTGCAATTCTTTGATCATGATAGCTTTGCGGTTGGCTTCCAATTTGTTGCAGATGTTGAAAGCCTGCACCAGTCGGGCGGCAACTTGCGGATTAAAGCGGTCGATTTCCATCACTTTATCGGCAACAAAACGGTATCCACTACCATCTTCTGCATGGAAGTGCGGAATATTGCGACTGAAGCTCATCAATAAAGAACGGGCTTTATTTGGATTTTCAATACTGAACTTAGGATGACTCAAGGCCGTCTGAACTTGCTGTAAAGTATCTTTGCGGCGGCTTGAAGCAATCAGGGCAAAGTATTTGTCCATTACCAAAGCATCATCAGCAAACTTATCGGCAAATTGCGTCAACAAACGATCGCGGATTTCGCTTTCATTGCTGTTGATTGCGGATAAGATACCCCATTCATGGGTCATGTTTTGCGCCATTACTTCGTAATTTTCCGCAACGTGTTCGATATGCGCAGCGTCAGCACGAAGGATAAATGCCCTGCAAGCATTGCGCAAAGTACGCCAGCCGGCCAGTTCCGGACTGTATTCATAACGAACAGCAGCATCGGCTTGGTTTCTCTTGCTCGGCAGCTTGACGGTTCAGCTCGCGCCATTGAGGCAGGAACTTGACGGCAACGGCATTGAGCAAGGCTTCTCGCGCTTGATGAACCTGAATCGGATCAATATTTTCTTCTTCCGCCCATACATCGGTTTCAGACGGCATTTGCAGCAAAATGGCACGGAATGCCGGATCAAAATCACCGGAAACCACCAAAGCCAAAGCGTCCATCAATGCTTTGTGTTCAGGCAAAGGACGGCCTTCCGCCAATGCCTGACGGTTGGCGTTAATGGCACGATGGTATAAGGTTTGAGCAGCTTCCCAACGGGCAAATTCATTCTCATCTGCCGCCAGTAAAGTGGCCAACTCTTGCTCGCTGTACGGATAGTTCAGGGTAACCGGTGCAGAGAAATCACGCAGCAGAGACGGGATAACCGGCTCATTGACGCCACCCAACACAAAAGTCTGCTCGGCCTCAGTCAATACCAAAACCGCCTCTTTCACCCGTTTGCCTTGATATTCAAACTCAACCGCTTCGCCTTTTTCGTTCAGCAAACCGGTTTTGACCGGAATCATCATCGGCTGTTTGTCCGCCATATCGGGCGTAGCCGGAATAGTTTGTTTGATGGTCAATTCAAACGCACCATCTTTCAGACGGCCTTGAACATCTAAAACCGGCGTACCGGCTTGGCTGTACCACAAAGCAAACTGATCAAGATTGATGCCGTTTGCGTCTGCCATTGCGGCACGGAAATCATCACAAGTCACAGCCTGACCGTCATGGCGTTGGAAATACAGCTTCATGCCTTTTTGGAAGCCCTCTTCCCCGAGCAAGGTGTGATACATGCGCACGACTTCCGCCCCTTTTTCATAGACGGTCATGGTGTAGAAGTTGTTCATCTCTTCATAGCTGGCCGGGCGGACAGGATGCGCAGTCGGGCCTGCATCTTCAGGGAATTGGAACAGGCGCAGCATACGGACATTGTCGATACGGCGTACCACGCGGCTGGCTCGGTCACCGGAAAACTCTTGATCGCGGAAAACAGTCAAACCTTCTTTCAGCGACAATTGGAACCAATCGCGGCAGGTCACGCGGTTGCCCGTCCAGTTGTGGAAATATTCGTGGCCGACAACAGATTCGATGCCTTCAAAATCGGTATCGGTCGCGGTACGGCTGTTGGCCAGCACAAACTTGGTATTGAAAATATTCAAACCTTTGTTTTCCATCGCGCCCATATTGAAATCGCCCACGGCAACGACCATGAAAATATCCAAGTCGTATTCCAAGCCGAAGCGTGTTTCGTCCCATTTCATCGCATTTTTCAACGATTCAACTGCAAAACCGACTTTAGGTTTGTCTGTCTCAGTGGTGTAGAACTCGATTTTGACCTTACGGCCGCTCATGGTCGTAAAATAATCTTCCGTTACCGCCAAATCGCCTGCCACCAAAGCAAAGAGATAGCTCGGTTTGGCAAACGGGTCTTCCCATTTCACCCAATGACGGCCGTCTGAAAACTCGCCGCCATCGATTTTATTGCCGTTAGACAGCAACACCGGATAGCGTTTTTTGTCTGCAACGATGGTGGTGGTAAATTTAGACATGACATCCGGACGGTCGATGTAGAACGTAATTTTGCGGAAACCTTCAGGTTCGCATTGGGTAAACAGGTTGCCGCCGGAAGCATACAGACCCATCAGAGATTTGTTCTCAGCCGGCAAAATTTCGGTTTCCACTTCCAGCGTGAAGTTTCAGACGGCACGCCGGCAATCGTCAGTTTTTCGTCTTCCAACACATAATCTACGGCCTGGCCGTTTACTTTCACAGACAGCAGTTTTGCCGAACCATCCAATACCAATGGCTCCCCTGCTCTTTCAGGTTGAATGGTCAGACTGGATTTGACGATGGTTTGCGGTTCTAAAATATCGAAATGCAGGTCGGTTTTCAGAATACGGTACGCTGGCGCGGCGTAGTCTTTCAAATAATGGATGGTTTTGCTCATTTGTTCTCTTTCAGAGTCATGCGGTAAATAGATGAAGCATATCGTTTCAGATAGCCTAAATTCAAGTGTTTTCAGAAAAAAAGGCCGTCTGAAACCTAAAATTTCAGACGGCCTCCCTATTCAGGCAGCAAATCTAGTTGCCTGTCATTGCCAACTTACCACTGATACAGCGCACCGGCACCGAAACCGACATGACCGTCGGTATTGGCCGAGAAGTTGCCTTTGACAATCCAGTTGCCGCCGTCGCTCATCGCAGACACGCCGATAGCCATGGCAGACTGGCCACCGTAGTAGCCGCTGCCGACACCGATACCGGTCGCACCCGGACGGGTTACTTGCGGAATCGAGCCTTGGGCAATCGCACCGGCCACACCTGCGTAGGCTTTCTTACCTACTTGGTTGATGTTGTTTTGCAACTCGGTACCCAAACCAATCAACTGGTTCACGTTTGCCGCGTCTGTACCGTCTTTACCCGGAGCCACGTTGGTAATGCGTTGGCCGCCGTTGTTCAGACCGACAGGAGACAATTTGACTTGGTTGTTCGGATTGTTTTCAGTCGGTGCAGCGATGGTTACGCCATCGTTGTTGACCACGGTATTGCCTGCAGTCAGACCGTCTTTGTTCAACGCAACTTTATCGCCGACTTTCACGCCGTCGTTATTCATCACAGTATCGCCTGCTTTGAAGGTATCGGCATTCACTGTCTTCACGCTAATCTCGTCAGCCAACTTCAGTTGAGCGCCACCGGCTACGGTTTCGCTGATGATGTTGTTGTCGCCTTTGACGTTGATGGTAGAACCCAACGCGTAGTTGTTGCTGCCGGTCGTACCGCCGAAGTTAATGCCTTTGGCGATAGTCGCAGCATTGTTGGCTACGTTTTGGTTGGTTGCGTACAACTGGCTGCCGTTGACAGCATCTTTGCTGTTGGCATTGAGATCACCATCGGCTACGTTAGTAACTTTGTTACCCGCATTGTCCAAGCCGTCTTTAGTCAGGTTCACCTCGCCTGCTTTCAAGCCGTCTTTATTCAATGCAACATTATCACCAACTTTCACACCATCATTGTTGACAGTGGTATCACCGGCTTTCACGCTGTCCACGTCCAAGTCTTTATCGGTAGCAACCTCATAAACAGTCTGACCTTTGTCGCCTGTTTTTCCAGTCACAACGATGTTCTTACCTTGAACGACTTCAGTCTTTAGACGCAGCCGCAGCTTGTTTCAGTTGAGAAACATTGACTGCATCGGTGTCATCCGTACCGGCCGCAACGTTGGTAATCTTGTTGCCGCCATTATTCAAGCCAGCTTTGGTCAGGTTCACATCGCCTGCTTTCAAAGCCGTCTTTGTTCAATGCAACATCATCGCTGACTTTCACACCGTCATTATTCATCACGGTATCGCCTGCGGTAACGCTGTCGACTTTCAGGTTTTTATCGGTAGCCACTTTGTAAATGGTTTGGCCATTGGCGCCGACATCCTGAGTAACAACAATGTTATCGCCTTGAACGACTTCGGTCTTAGCCGCAGCCGCAGCTTTGTTCAACTGAGCAACATTCACCGCATCAGTATCATCGGTACCGGCTGCAACGTTGGTAATCTTGTTGCCGCCGTTGTTCAAAGCCGGCTTTAGTCAGGTTGACATCGCCAACTTTCACGCCGTCAGTATTGACGGTGGTATCGCCGGCTTTCACGCTGTCAACTGCCAAGTCTTTAGCCAATTTGACTTCCAACTTATCAGAGCCATTCGCTACAACACCGATATTGCCGTCTGAAAGTTTGGCTGCATCGGTTTGACCGCCAACAATATTCAGCTTCGTACCCGGTTTGCGTTCAACATCTTTGCCACTGTCGCCGCCGAAAGTCAAAGGCAGATTGGCAGTTGCATTAACGGCTTTGATTGCATCGTGGATGTTGTTCTCACCAGTACCGCCAATATCGGTCATGCTGATGTTGCCGCCGTTATTGGCCGCATTGCCACCCAATACATTCACCAACTGATCTTGGGCCGCATTCAGCTGCTCTTCAGTCGCCGCACGTTTGCCTTGGGCAAAAGTCGCTGCCGCCCAAAGTCGTATTGCTCAAGCCGCTGACTTCGCCTTTGTCGCCATCGATTTTCACCGGAGCCGCTTGACCAACATTCAACACATCGGCTAGTTTCAGCTGTGCACCACCGGCTACGGTTTCGCTGATGATGTTGCTGTCGCCTTTGACATTGATGGTGTCGCCCAATGCGTAGTTGTTGCTGCCGGTGGTACCGCCGAAGTTGATGCCTTTGGCGATATTGGCGGCGTTGTTGGCTACGTTTTGGTTGGTCGCAAACAGTTGGCTGCCGTTAACGGCATCTTTGCTGTTGGCATTGAGGTCACCGGCGGCTACGTTGGTCACTTTGTTGCCTGCGGCATCGATACCGGACTTGGTCAGGCTAGGACCGCCTGCGATCTTAACACCGTCGTTGTTCACGGTGGTGTCGCCGGCTTTGACGCTGTCTACTACCAGGTTTTTGTTCAGCTTGACGGTCACTTTATCGTCTTGGGCTTCGGTGGTGATGTTGTCGTCGCCAGCAACGGTCACGGTGGAGCCGAGTTTTTCGATATTGGTGCTGCCGCTGTCGCCGTTGAAGGTCAGGCCTTTGCTGTCAACGGTGGTTTTGGCGTCCACGCCTTTTTGGATGTCGTCTTTGGTGTCTTGCGCCAAGTCGATGCTGTAGTCGGTCACGTTGTTCGCGTCTGCTGCGGTAGCAGTAACGGTCACTTTGTCAGAACCGGCGCTGGCAGTCGTGCCTTTGGCGTTGACGGTGTAGATGTCTTGGCCGTTGGCACCGGTCGTTTTCACCACGTCTTTGATGTTGGTACCGGCACGTACCTCGGTACGCGCGGCGGCGCTTTGCTGTTTCAGCTGGCTGTAGTTGACGGCGTCGGCGTCATCGGTACCCGGGGCAACGTTGGTAATCTTGTTGCCGGCGGCATCGATGCCTGACTTGGTCACACTCGGGCCACCGGTAATGGTGAGGCCGTCTGTATTCAGTTTGCTGTCGCCTGCGGTCACGCTGTCAACGGTGATGTCTTTGGCCAGTTTCAGCTGTGCGCCACCGGCTACGGTTTCGCTGATGATGTTGCTGTCGCCTTTGACATTGATGGTGTCGCCCAATGCGTAGTTGTTGCTGCCGGTGGTACCGCCGAAGTTGATGCCTTTGGCGATATTGGCGGCGTTGTTGGCTACGTTTTGGTTGGTCGCAAACAGTTGGCTGCCGTTAACGGCATCTTTGCTGTTGGCATTGAGGTCACCGGCGGCTACGTTGGTCACCTTTGTTGCCTGCGGCATCGATACCGGACTTGGTCAGGCTAGGACCGCCTGCGATCGTTTAACACCGTCGTTGTTCACGGTGGTGTCGCCGGCTTTGACGCTGTCTATTACCAGGTTTTTGTTCAGCTTGACGGTCACTTTATCGTCTTGGGCTTCGGTGGTGATGTTGTCGTCGCCAGCAACGGTCACGGTGGAGCCGAGTTTTTCGATATTGGTGCTGCCGCTGTCGCCGTTGAAGGTCAGGCCTTTGCTGTCAACGGTGGTTTTGGCATCCACACCTTTTTTGGATGTCGTCTTTGGTGTCTTCCGCCAAGTCGATGCTGTAGTCGGTCACGTTGTTCGCGTCTGCTGCAGCGGCAGTAACGGTCACTTTGTCAGAACCTGCGCTCGCAGTCGTGCCTTTGGCGTTGACGGTGTAGATGTCTTGGCCGTTGGCACCGGTCGTTTTCACCACGTCTTTGATGTTGGTACCGGCACGTACCTCGGTACGCGCGGCGGCGCTTTGCTGTTTCAGCTGGCTGTAGTTGACGGCGTCGGCGTCATCGGTACCCGGGGCAACGTTGGTAATCTTGTTGCCGGCGGCATCGATGCCTGACTTGGTCACACTCGGGCCACCGGTAATGGTGAGGCCGTCTGTATTCAGTTTGCTGTCGCCTGCGGTCACGCTGTCAACGGTGATGTCTTTGGCCAGTTTGAAGTCAATCTGGTTGTCAGACACGGTGGTCACGATGTTTTTGTCGCTGCTGCGGTAGGCAACGGTTTCGCCCAGTTGGACGTTGTCGTCGTTACCGTTGTCGGCGGCAATGTTCAGACCTTTGGCCACGTTGGCTTTGGTCTCTTTCAGCTGACCGTAGTTAACGGCGTCGGTATCGTCGGTACCGGCGGCTACGTTGGTCACTTTGTTGCCGGCGTTGTTCAAACCGTTTTTGGTCAGTTTGACATCGCCTGCTTTAACGCCGTCTTGGGTCAATGCGACATCGTCGCCTACTTTCACACCGTCGTTGTTCACGGTGGTGTCGCCGGCTTTGACGCTGTCTACTACCAGGTTTTTGTTCAGCTTGACGGTCACTTTATCGTCTTGGGCTTCGGTGGTGATGTTGTCGTCGCCAGCAACGGTCACGGTGGAGCCGAGTTTTTCGATATTGGTGCTGCCGCTGTCGCCGTTGAAGGTCAGGCCTTTGCTGTCAACGGTGGTTTTGGCGTCCACGCCTTTTTGGATGTCGTCTTTGGTGTCTTGCGCCAAGTCGATGCTATAGTCGGTCACGTTGTTCGCGTCTGCTGCGGCAGCAGTAACGGTCACTTTGTCAGAACCGGCGCTGGCAGTCGTGCCTTTGGCGTTGACGGTGTAGATGTCTTGGCCGTTGGCACCGGTCGTTTTCACCACGTCTTTGATGTTGGTACCGGCAGCTACTTCGGTACGCGCGGCGGCGCTTTGCTGTTTCAGCTGGCTGTAGTTGACGGCGTCGGCGTCATCGGTACCCGGGGCAACGTTGGTAATCTTGTTGCCGGCGGCATGGATGCCTGCTTTGGTCACACTCGGGCCACCGGTAATGGTGAGGCCGTCTGTATTCAGTTTGCTGTCGCCTGCGGTCACGCTGTCAACGGTGATGTCTTTGGCCAGTTTCAGCTGTGCGCCACCGGCTACGGTTTCGCTGATGATGTTGCTGTCGCCTTTGACATTGATGGTGTCGCCCAATGCGTAGTTGTTGCTGCCGGTGGTACCGCCGAAGTTGATGCCTTTGGCGATATTGGCGGCGTTGTTGGCTACGTTTTGGTTGGTCGCAAACAGTTGGCTGCCGTTAACGGCGTCTTTGCTGTTGGCATTGAGGTCGCCGTCGGCTACGTTGGTCACTTTGTTGCCGGCGTTGTTCAAACCGTCTTTGGTCAGTTTGACATCACCTGCTTTAACGCCGTCTTGGGTCAATGCGACATCGTCGCCTACTTTCACACCGTCGTTGTTCACGGTGGTGTCGCCGGCTTTGACGCTGTCTACTACCAGTTTTTTGTTCAGCTTGACGGTCACTTTATCGTCTTGGGCTTCGGTGGTGATGTTGTCGTCGCCGGCAACGGTCACGGTAGAACCCAGTTTTTCGACATTGGTGCTGCCGCTGTCGCCGTTGAAGGTCAGGCCTTTGCTGTCAACGGTGGTTTTGGCGTCCACACCTTTTTGGATGTCGTCTTTGGTGTCTTGCGCCAAGTCGATGCTGTAGTCGGTCACGTTGTCGGCTTTTTCAGCGGCGGTAACGGTCAACTTGTCGGAACCTGCGCTCGCAGTCGTGCCTTTGGCATTGACGGTGTAGATGTCTTGGCCGTTGGCACCGGTCGTTTTCACCACGTCTTTGATGTTGGTGCCGGCGGCAACTTCGGTACGGGCGGCGGCGCTTTGCTGTTTCAGCTGGCTGTAGTTGACCGCGTCGGTGTCATCGGTACCCGGGGCAACGTTGGTGATCTTGTTGCCGGCGGCATTGATGCCTGCTTTGGTCACACTCGGGCCGCCGGTAATGGTGAGGCCGTCTGTATTCAGTTTGCTGTCGCCTGCGGTAACGCTGTCAACGGTGATGTCTTTGGCCAGTTTGAAGTCAATCTGGTTGTCAGACACGGTGGTCACGATGTTTTTGTCGCTGCTGCGGTAGGCAACGGTTTCACCCAGTTGGACGTTGTCGTCGGTACCGTTGTCGGCGGCAATGTTCAGACCTTTGGCCACATTGGCGTTGGTCTCTTTCAGCTGACCGTAGTTAACGGCGTCGGTATCGTCGGTACCGGCGGCTACGTTGGTCACTTTGTTGCCGGCGTTGTTCAAACCGTCTTTGGTCAGTTTGACATCACCTGCTTTAACGCCGTCTCGGGTCAATGCGACATCGTCGCCTACTTTCACTCCGTCGTTGTTCACGGTGGTGTCGCCGGCTTTGACGCTGTCTACTACCAGGTTTTTGTTCAGCTTGACGGTCACTTTATCGTCTTGGGCTTCGGTGGTGATGTTGTCGTCGCCGGCAACGGTCACGGTGGAGCCGAGTTTTTCGATATTGGTGCTGCCGCTGTCGCCGTTGAAGGTCAGGCCTTTGCTGTCAACGGTGGTTTTGGCATCCACACCTTTTTGGATGTCGTCTTTGGTGTCTTGCGCCAAGTCGATGCTGTAGTCGGTCACGTTGTTCGCGTCTGCTGCGGCGGCGGTAACGGTCACTTTGTCAGAACCGGCGCTCGCAGTCGTGCCTTTGGCGTTGACGGTGTAGATGTCTTGGCCGTTGGCACCGGTCGTTTTCACCACGTCTTTGATGTTGGTACCGGCACGTACTTCGGTACGCGCGGCGGCGCTTTGCTGTTTCAGCTGGCTGTAGTTGACGGCGTCGGCGTCATCGGTACCCGGGGCAACGTTGGTAATCTTGTTGCCGGCGGCATCGATGCCTGACTTGGTCACACTCGGGCCACCGGTAATGGTGAGGCCGTCTGTATTCAGTTTGCTGTCGCCTGCGGTCACGCTGTCAACGGTGATGTCTTTGGCCAGTTTCAGCTGTGCACCACCGGCTACGGTTTCGCTGATGATGTTGCTGTCGCCTTTGACATTGATGGTGTCGCCCAATGCGTAGTTGTTGCTGCCGGTGGTACCGCCGAAGTTGATGCCTTTGGCGATATTGGCGGCGTTGTTGGCTACGTTTTGGTTGGTCGCAAACAGTTGGCTGCCGTTAACGGCATCTTTGCTGTTGGCATTGAGGTCACCGGCGGCTACGTTGGTCACTTTGTTGCCTGCGGCATCGATACCGGACTTGGTCAGGCTAGGACCGCCTGCGACCTTCACACCGTCGTTGTTCACGGTGGTGTCGCCGGCTTTGACGCTGTCTACTACCAGGTCTTTGTTCAGCTTGACGGTCACTTTATCGTCTTGGGCTTCGGTGGTGATGTTGTCGTCGCCGGCAACGGTCACGGTGGAGCCGAGTTTTTCGATATTGGTGCTGCCGCTGTCGCCGTTGAAGGTCAGGCCTTTGCTGTCAACGGTGGTTTTGGCGTCCACACCTTTTTGGATGTCGTCTTTGGTGTCTTGCGCCAAGTCGATGCTGTAGTCGGTCACGTTGTTCGCGTCTGCTGCGGTAGCAGTAACGGTCACTTTGTCAGAACCGGCGCTGGCAGTCGTGCCTTTGGCGTTGACGGTGTAGATGTCTTGGCCGTTGGCGCCGGTAGTTTTCACCACGTCTTTGATGTTGGTGCCGGCGGCAACTTCGGTACGCGCGGCGGCGCTTTGTTGTTTCAGCTGGCTGTAGTTGACCGCGTCGGTGTCATCGGTACCCGGGGCAACGTTGGTAATCTTGTTGCCGGCGGCATCGATGCCTGACTGGTCACACTCGGGCCACCGGTAATGGTGAGGCCGTCTGTATTCAGTTTGCTGTCGCCTGCGGTAACGCTGTCAACAGTGATGTCTTTGGCCAGTTTCAGCTGTGCACCACCGGCTACGGTTTCGCTGATGATGTTGCTGTCGCCTTTGACATTGATGGTGTCGCCCAATGCGTAGTTGTTGCTGCCGGTGGTACCGCCGAAGTTGATGCCTTTGGCGATATTGGCGGCGTTGTTGGCTACGTTTTGGTTGGTCGCAAACAGTTGGCTGCCGTTAACGGCATCTTTGCTGTTGGCATTGAGGTCACCGGCGGCTACGTTGGTCACTTTGTTGCCTGCGGCATCGATACCGGACTTGGTCAGGCTAGGACCGCCTGCGATCTTAACACCGTCGTTGTTCACGGTGGTGTCGCCGGCTTTGACGCTGTCTACTACCAGGTTTTTGTTCAGCTTGACGGTCACTTTATCGTCTTGGGCTTCGGTGGTGATGTTGTCGTCGCCAGCAACGGTCACGGTGGAGCCGAGTTTTTCGATATTGGTGCTGCCGCTGTCGCCGTTGAAGGTCAGGCCTTTGCTGTCAACGGTGGTTTTGGCATCCACACCTTTTTGGATGTCGTCTTTGGTGTTTTGAGCGAGATCGATACTGTAATTAGTTGTCACTGCACCATCGGCTGCAGTTGTAGTATTAGAGGTCAGATTCAAAGCATTGGAAACTTGTACCGTTGCTTTATCTGCGCTGACGGTATAAGTAGTTTCTTTGCCTGAAGTTGTTTTATTGACGTGCGTGTTGCTACCTGCCTCCACCTTGGTTGTGGTTTTGGCATTATTAATGGCATTGGCTACATCGCCAGCAGTCGCTACACCGGCAGTCGGTGCGGACACTGTGCCATTATTATTGACAGACAATGAGCCTTGAGTGACGTTGATTTGAACTTTTGATGCATTCTCGCCATCGGTAACTGCAACGGTCGTCAAATTACCATCAGCGTAGTTGACTGTACCGTTGTTGTTGATACGGGATTTATCTGTACCGTTTTGTTGGATATTGTGTCCAACATTGTTCATAACTGTGTACAGTTGGCTACCATTAACCGCATCGGTTGAAGTGGCGGAAATACGGCCTGCGGCAACATTCTGGATTTGGCGTTCATTGCCTGCGCTACCTACAGAAACCGCACCTGTTTTAGAAGATGAAGAAGCAGCATAGCTGACATTTGTCGCAGCGCCGCTATCGTTTTTGAATGAGGCATTTTTAGCTGTTGCGTCAAAATTATTGGCTGCACCGACAGCACCATTGCCCAATGCAACAGAGCTACCCACCGTAGTCGTTGCACCATTACCCAACGCAACTGAATCGCTTCCAGTTGCTTTTGCATTATTACCACCGGCAAAACTACTATGTCCGGCTGCTTGGGCTGAAGAACCAATAGCGGTGGAATAAAGGCCTGAGCTGTTTGCCTGCTTACCAATGGCAATAGAATAAGATTGGGCAGTCTGCGCCTGATGACCGATAGCAACAGAATCATCTCCAACTGCATTTGACAAATAGCCCATTGCCGTACCGTTATTTTGTGCAGATGCCCTCGCACCGACAACAGTTGCATTTTCGTAGTTGGCTCTACTGTGTGCACCGACGACTATAGAGTAATTGCGATCATTTTCTGTATTCAAACCTATGGCAATAGAGCCAGTACCGCGGGAATTAGCATTAGAGCCTAAAGCCACGGCACCCACAGTTCTTGAAGTTACAGTCGCATTTGGGCCAACGGCAACAGAAGATGAACCAAGTACGTTAGCATTATGCCCTAAGGAAATACTGCCCGTCGCACCTGTACTTGTTGCTGCATTTGGTCCGATCGCAATTGAATTGGTCTCTTTTGCGCCGTCATTGTTCCAGTTTTTCGTACCGTCAGTTTCTGCCTTCAGTCTGACTTTAACAGAGAAAATAACGAACGCGTTCAAGCGCACTCAATACACCATAAAGTTGAGAGCCGTTGATCGCATCAGTGGAAGTAGCAGAAATATCGCCAGGGGATACATTGATAATTTGACGTTCATAACCTCTAGAACCGACAGACACAACATCACCGGCATCGGTAGTTGCACCGCCCGCCCAAGTGTAGGTCACGCCCATGATTTCGCGTTGAACGTATGCCTGACCTTCTTTATCGGTTTTTAGAAGCCGTACCCAAAGCTACAGAGTTCAGCAAAGTAGCCTTTCGCACCTGTACCCAAAGCTACACCGCCAAAGGCAGTAGCTTGAGACTAGTACCAATAGCCAAAGATAAATCGGCAGATGAATTAGACTGCACACCCAATGCAACAGAACCTTGACCGGCAATAGTATTACCGATAAGAACCGTAATTCATCGTATCACCAGTCATCTCTTTATAAATATCACGCAGACTTTTTACCGCTCAGCGCATATTCACCTGTCTTTTGCACCTTTTTGCATTATATTTTGATGAATTTATCCGTTGCATTGCCAGAATATCGAGTACCACCTACCACATCTAAATCATCACCACCAATAGCAACAGATGAATTACCATTAGCCAAGACATTGCCACCAACCGCAATAGATTGGTCTCCCTTTGCCCACGCACCCTCAGGTCTGCCCTGTGGATCAACATCTGTGATTACCCTGAACCAATAGCAATAGACTGAGTTATCTTTTAGAACTACTTGAATCGCCTACTCGAGCCGTATTACCGATAGCAATATTATTGTGAGTTACATTCACATTCATACTATTTTTGCGAGAGAACCTCAGATGCACGTCCACTAGCAATCGTACCAAAGTCCGGTTGCATGGCGTCTCGCACCAAGTGCAATAGCACCTGATGCTGCTGTACCCGAAGCTGGAGAATTTGCCACTGCACCTTTTACCGATGGCAATGGTGTTTCCAGTTTGAGCTTGGGCTGAACTACCTATAGCGATAGACTCACTTTGATAACCCACTGCATTGGTACCGATTGCAATAGCATTTTGCGCATTGGCTGCAGCCTGACTGCCGCTGCCAATTGCAATGCCGTCTTGACCTCTTGATGTGCTGGATTGGCCCAAAGCCATTGAGCCTATACCAAATGCTTGCGCCGAATTACCCAATGCTGTTGTGCTCGTATTATTGGCAAGAGCATTCTTACCTACCGCTGTCGCTTGCGTACCATTTGCTTTGGAATCTGCACCCAATGCCGTTGAATCTGCAGAAACAGCATTGGCACTTTTACCTATCGCTGTTGCATGTGAACTACTTGCACTTGTATCTGCACCCATCGCAACAGCATGAGTTTGAGTAGCCTTGGCATTTGTACCAACAGCAAGGCTGTTATTATGTGTTGCATTTGCACTCGTACCTACCGCAACTGCACCATTAGCCGTGGCATTGGCTGATGCTCCTACTGACAAAGCACCAATACCGGTCGCTGTTGCACCACTAACCGCGGTCGCACTGGTTGCAGCATCAAAATCAATTTTTCCTCGTGCTGCAGTTGCCGCATACGAATTACCTGCACCCAAAAGAGCTGCCGAAATCACTGTCAATCTAAAAACTGTCGCGATACCATTTTTACCGGATTCGGCAGATACATCTGTACTATTTTGTTCTGCGGACGATTTCACACGGCCTTTGGCTAATTCGGACGTTACGACGAAAGATTGAATCGTACGGTTCCAAACGACTTTAAATATCTTATTCATTAGTGTGTCTTTCTCTTTTTATGATGGATAAAAGCGTAGGCGTGAGCATGACGCTACTTTAAAAAATCTATTGCGGAGGATTTCCCAGCAAATACTTGCTTCGAGCTGACGTTTATTGTCACTTTGAGACGAAATTTAGGTCTTTTACTATCTCGAAGTGAAATAGTATTTCACACTTACAAAATATCCGCTAGTCTGAAATATCAACCGATTATCTTTAATTTCTAAATAAAATCACGGCTTTCAACCAAAAAAACCAATCATCAAAAGGGTTTCGGCCATGTTTCTATTAATAAGCGGTGTGTTGTATTCCATTGACAAGTCACAAGTAAACACAGTAATCATGCAAGCCATATGCCAATTATTTGAAATATTATTTAAAATGAATTATTTATTAAAAAAACGAAAGAGAAAGGCCGTCTGAAATATTTCAGACGGCCTTTAATGAAATGATATTGAATATCTACTTACTTTGAATAATTTGTTTTTTAAGCTATCAATAAAATCGGCAATATGCTTTTAATACGTCATAGAAAGAATACGCATATCCCTACTTATACAAACGCAGATGGTTTTACAAACCGAATACGGCAATATCGCCCTTGCCTTGACGAATCAGCTCGGTGCCATCGGTCATATCGATAACCGTCGTCGGCTCAGTACCGCACCAGCCGCCATCAATAACCAAATCAACGGCATGCTCAAGACGGTCTCGGATTTCGTATGGATCGGTCAATGGCTCGTCGTCTTCGGGCAGCATGAGGGTGCAACTTAAAATAGGTTCGCCCAATTCTTGCAAAAGTGCCAAGGCAGTAGCGTTATCGGGAACACGCAGGCCGATGGTTTTGCGCTTGGGGTGAAGCGTGCGATTGGGTACTTCTTTGGTTGCCTGCAGAGATAAAGGTGTAGCTGCCAGGGCGTAGCTGCTTTGAGCTGGCGGAATTGGGCATTATCCACTTTGGCGTAAGTACCCAATTCGCTCAAATCGGCACACATCAGGGTCAGATGGTGTTTTTGATCGATTTTGCGAATCGTGAGAATGCGCTCCATCGCATTTTTGTCGCCGAGTTTGCAACCCAACGCATAGCAGGAGTCCGTAGGGTAAACGATAACGCCGCCACTGCGGACAATATCGGCGGCTTGTTTGATGAGGCGGTCTTGGGGATTATCGGGATGGATGGCGAAAAATTGTGCCATGATTTTTTTCCTTATCATTCTAATGGTTTGTTGTTTGACATTTTAAAACTTATTTGGCCGTCTGAATATTGGATTTCCAACACTATGAATGGATTTAGCCTCAGCTACAACACGGCTGTACCCAGTGATACCTTATAGATAATTTTGATTTACCGGCCGATATCGAAAGTCAATTTAATACACTATATAATGCGTTATTTTGTTTGAAAGTCATCTCAATGTCTGCTTCTTCCCTCCCTGCCCGCCGCTTGTCTGTTGCACCCATGCTTGATTGGACAGACAGACACTATCGCTTTATGGCGCGACAAATTACACGCAATGCTTGGCTTTATAGCGAAATGGTCAATTCAGGCGCAGTGGTTTACGGAGATAAAGACCGCTTTTTGAGTTTCAACGAAGGCGAGCAACCGGTAGCTTTACAGCTTGGCGGCTCAGATCCGCATGACTTGGCAATCGCTGCCAAAGCGGCTGAGGCGTATGGCTATAATGAAGTCAACCTAAATTGCGGCTGCCCCAGCCCACGCGTTCAAAAAGGCGCTTTCGGCGCTTGCCTGATGAATGATGTAGATTTGGTGGCAGATTGTTTGAACGCGATGCAGGATGCAGTTGAAATTCCGGTAACGGTCAAACACCGCATCGGCGTAGACAGACAAACAGAATATCAAGTCGTGGCAGATTTTGTAGGAACGCTTCGCGAAAAAACAGCCTGCCGCACATTTATCGTCCATGCGCGTAATGCTTGGCTGGACGGTTTATCCCCGAAAGAAAACCGCGAAGCCCGCCACTCAAATATGAATACGTCTACCGTTTGAAACAAGAGTTCCCCGACTTGGAAATTTTGATTAACGGCGGCATCACCACCAATGAAGAAATCGCCGAACATCTAAAATTTGTCGACGGCGTCATGATCGGGCGTGAGGCTTATCACAATCCAATGTTGATGCGCGATTGGGATGCGCTGTTTTACAACGACGCACACGAACCAATCCAATACGCAGATTTAGCAGCTTGGCTATACGCATACAGCCGCGAACAAATCGCCTCAAGGCGCGGTACCATTCTGCGCCATATCGTCCGCCATGCACTAGGCTTGATGCACGGACTAAAGAATGCCCGCACTTGGCGCCGTATGCTCTCAGATGCCGCCTTGCTAAAAGACAACGACGGCAGCCTGATTCTAGACGCATGGAAAGAAGTCGAACGCGCAAATATTTGGGATTAATGCCATATCGTGCGAATAAATAAAAGGCCGTCTGAAACATCAAATGATGTTTCAGACGACCTTTTAAATTGCAACAGACTGCTAAAGATATATTCATTTCTCTTTAGCTACTATTACGATTAATTTATCGAATAAACCAAAAACATAATCTAAGCATAAAAAAATGCGGCCTAAATAGGCCGCATTTACTTTGCTTCGTCTTTTCAGACGGCCTTTTCAGGCCGTCTGAAAGTCAGATTACCATTGGTAACCAACTGCTGCGGTAGCACCGAAGTGACCACGTGAGTTGCCGGAAGCAGTACCTTTGATGATCCAGTTACCACCATCGGAGATGCTAGAGAAGCCGACGGCGTAACCGGTTTCACCGCGGTAGTGACCGCCACCGATAGCCAGCATGCTCTTACCTGGCAAGTAAGCTTGTGGCAGACCGGCAGTAGCCAGAGCTTGAGCCACACCTGCGCGGGCGTTGTTGTCAACCTTGTTCACATTGCTGTTCACATCGCCGAATTTTTGGTTCAGCTGGTCAACGTTAACCGCATCGGTACCTTTCTTACCTGGAGCAACATTTTGGATAGTAGTGTTGCCGGCATCGATACCATCTTTGTTGATGGTTACAGGACCTGCTTTCAGTTCGTTAGTAGTAACTTTGTTAGCAGTAACACTGTTAACGGTCAGATTAGGCTTCAAGCTGACTTCCAACGCTGCGTTATCACCCTCGCCAACTTTCTTAACGGAGATGTTTTTCCCCAGATTCTGGCCGTTCTCTGTAAGAGTATCCCCACCTTTAATCTGAATAAATTTATTCAGATCTCTAGGGATTTCTTCGCCGTCCTCATCACGCAGGCCGAATTTGCCATCAGCATTTTTACCGTCTTTACCATCGCTAATGATGGTAGTAGTAGTGTTACCGTCACCATCGGTGATAGTCACAATGTGAGTACCTTTTTCTTCGCCCGGTTTAACATCGGCTTTGGCGTTCTTACCAGGATCACCTTTGTCACCTTTGGCACCATTTTCAATGATGGTTGTTGTAGTCTTACCATCGCCATCAATGATGGTTACAGTATGAGTACCATTGTCGTTCTTTTTAACTTCGGCTTTGGCATTCTTACCGTTTTCACCAGTTGCGCCGGTATCACCTTTAGCACCTTGGGCACCAGTGTCACCTTTGTCGCCTTTAGCGCCGGTATCACCTTTTTCACCTTTGTCGCCGGTTGCGCCAGTAGCGCCGGTATCACCTTTTTCACCTTTGTCGCCGGTTGCGCCAGTAGCGCCGGTATCACCTTTTTCACCTTTGTCGCCGGTTGCGCCGGTATCACCTTTTTCACCTTTGTCGCCGGTTGCGCCAGTAGCGCCGGTGTCACCTTTTTCACCTTTGTCGCCGGTTGCGCCAGTAGCGCCGGTATCACCTTTTTCACCTTTGTCGCCGGTTGCGCCAGTAGCGCCGGTGTCACCTTTTTCACCTTTGTCACCGGTTGCGCCAGTAGCGCCGGTGTCACCTTTTTCACCTTTGTCGCCGGTTGCGCCAGTAGCGCCGGTGTCACCTTTTTCACCTTTGTCGCCGGTTGCACCAGTAGCGCCGGTATCACCTTTTTCACCTTTGTCGCCGGTTGCGCCAGTTGCGCCGGTGTCACCTTTTTCGCCTTTGTCGCCGGTTGCGCCAGTTGCGCCGGTGTCACCTTTTTCACCTTTGTCGCCGGTTGCGCCAGTAGCACCGTCTTTAATGATGGTAGTAGTGGTATTACCGTTACCGTCTTTGATGGTTACAGTGTGAGTGCCGTTGCCGTTGTCTTTAACGTCGGCTTCAGCATTCTTACCGTCTTTAACGATGGTAGTAGTGGTGTTACCGTTACCGTCTTTGATGGTTACAGTATGAGTGCCATCACCGTTGTCTTTAACGTCGGCTTCAGCATTCTTACCGTCGGCACCAGTTGCACCGGTAGCACCGGTTGCGCCAGTAGCGCCAGTTGCACCGTCTTTAACGATGGTAGTAGTGGTATTACCGTTACCGTCTTTGATGGTTACAGTGTGAGTGCCGTTGCCGTTGTCTTTAACGTCGGCTTCAGCGTTCTTACCGTCGGCACCAGTAGCGCCGGTATCACCTTTTTCACCTTTGTCGCCGGTTGCGCCAGTAGCGCCGGTGTCACCTTTTTCACCTTTGTCGCCGGTTGCGCCAGTAGCGCCGGTGTCACCTTTTTCACCTTTGTCGCCGGTTGCACCAGTAGCGCCGGTATCACCTTTTTCACCTTTGTCGCCTTTGAGCGCCGGTATCACCTTTTTCACCTTTGTCGCCGGTTGCGCCAGTAGCGCCGGTATCACCTTTTTCACCTTTGTCGCCGGTTGCGCCAGTAGCGCCGGTATCACCTTTTTCACCTTTGTCGCCGGTTGCCCAGTGCGCCGGTATCACCTTTTTTTCACCTTTGTCGCCGGTTGCGCCAGTAGCGCCGGTGTCACCTTTTTCACCTTTGTCGCCGGTTGCGCCAGTAGCGCCGGTGTCACCTTTTTTCACCTTTGTCGCCGGTTGCGCCAGTAGCGCCGGTATCACCTTTTTCACCTTTGTCGCCGGTTGCGCCAGTAGCGCCGGTGTCACCTTTTTCACCTTTGTCGCCGGTTGCGCCAGTAGCGCCGGTGTCACCTTTTTCACCTTTGTCGCCGGTTGCGCCAGTTGCGCCGGTGTCACCTTTTTCGCCTTTGTCGCCGGTTGCGCCAGTAGCGCCGGTGTCACCTTTTTCACCTTTGTCGCCGGTTGCGCCAGTAGCGCCGGTGTCACCTTTTTCACCTTTGTCACCGGTTGCGCCAGTAGCGCCGGTGTCACCTTTTTCACCTTTGTCGCCGGTTGCGCCAGTAGCGCCGGTGTCACCTTTTTCACCTTTGTCGCCGGTTGCACCAGTAGCGCCGGTATCACCTTTTTCACCTTTGTCGCCGGTTGCGCCAGTTGCGCCGGTGTCACCTTTTTCGCCTTTGTCGCCGGTTGCGCCAGTTGCGCCGGTGTCACCTTTTTTTCACCTTTGTCGCCGGTTGCGCCAGTAGCACCGTCTTTAATGATGGTAGTAGTGGTATTACCGTTACCGTCTTTGATGGTTACAGTGTGAGTGCCGTTGCCGTTGTCTTTAACGTCGGCTTCAGCATTCTTACCGTCTTTAACGATGGTAGTAGTGGTGTTACCGTTACCGTCTTTGATGGTTACAGTATGAGTGCCATCACCGTTGTCTTTAACGTCGGCTTCAGCATTCTTACCGTCGGCACCAGTTGCACCGGTAGCACCGGTTGCGCCAGTAGCGCCAGTTGCACCGTCTTTAACGATGGTAGTAGTGGTATTACCGTTACCGTCTTTGATGGTTACAGTGTGAGTGCCGTTGCCGTTGTCTTTAACGTCGGCTTCAGCGTTCTTACCGTCGGCACCAGTAGCGCCGGTATCACCTTTTTCACCTTTGTCGCCGGTTGCGCCAGTAGCGCCGGTGTCACCTTTTTCACCTTTGTCGCCGGTTGCGCCAGTAGCGCCGGTGTCACCTTTTTCACCTTTGTCGCCGGTTGCACCAGTAGCGCCGGTATCACCTTTTTCACCTTTGTCGCCGGTTGCGCCAGTTGCGCCGGTGTCACCTTTTTCGCCTTTGTCGCCGGTTGCGCCAGTTGCGCCGGTATCACCTTTTTCACCTTTGTCGCCGGTTGCGCCAGTAGCGCCGGTGTCACCTTTTTCACCTTTGTCGCCGGTTGCACCAGTTGCGCCGGTGTCACCTTTTTCGCCTTTGTCACCGGTTGCACCAGTTGCGCCGGTGTCACCTTTTTCGCCTTTGTCACCGGTTGCGCCAGTAGCGCCGGTGTCACCTTTTTCACCTTTGTCGCCGGTTGCGCCAGTAGCGCCGGTGTCACCTTTTTCACCTTTGTCGCCGGTTGCACCAGTAGCGCCGGTGTCACCTTTTTCGCCTTTGTCGCCGGTTGCGCCAGTTGCGCCGGTGTCACCTTTTTTCACCTTTGTCGCCGGTTGCGCCAGTAGCGCCGGTGTCACCTTTTTTTCGCCTTTGTCGCCGGTTGCACCAGTAGCGCCGGTATCACCTTTTTCACCTTTGTCGCCGGTTGCGCCAGTTGCGCCGGTATCACCTTTTTTTCACCTTTGTCACCGGTTGCGCCAGTAGCGCCGGTGTCACCTTTTTCACCTTTGTCGCCGGTTGCGCCAGTAGCGCCGGTGTCACCTTTTTCACCTTTGTCGCCGGTTGCACCAGTAGCGCCGGTATCACCTTTTTCACCTTTGTCGCCGGTTGCGCCAGTTGCGCCGGTGTCACCTTTTTCGCCTTTGTCGCCGGTTGCGCCAGTTGCGCCGGTGTCACCTTTTTTTCACCTTTGTCGCCGGTTGCGCCAGTAGCACCGTCTTTAATGATGGTAGTAGTGGTATTACCGTTACCGTCTTTGATGGTTACAGTGTGAGTGCCGTTGCCGTTGTCTTTAACGTCGGCTTCAGCATTCTTACCGTCTTTAACGATGGTAGTAGTGGTGTTACCGTTACCGTCTTTGATGGTTACAGTATGAGTGCCATCACCGTTGTCTTTAACGTCGGCTTCAGCATTCTTACCGTCGGCACCAGTTGCACCGGTAGCACCGGTTGCGCCAGTAGCGCCAGTTGCACCGTCTTTAACGATGGTAGTAGTGGTATTACCGTTACCGTCTTTGATGGTTACAGTGTGAGTGCCGTTGCCGTTGTCTTTAACGTCGGCTTCAGCGTTCTTACCGTCGGCACCAGTAGCGCCGGTATCACCTTTTTCACCTTTGTCGCCGGTTGCACCAGTAGCGCCGGTGTCACCTTTTTCGCCTTTTGTCGCCGGTTGCGCCAGTTGCGCCGGTGTCACCTTTTTTTCACCTTTGTCGCCGGTTGCGCCAGTAGCGCCGGTGTCACCTTTTTCACCTTTGTCGCCGGTTGCGCCAGTTGCGCCGGTGTCACCTTTATCGCCTTTAGCGCCAGTAGCACCAGTGTCACCTTTAGCGCCAGTAGCGCCGTCTTTACCGTTTTTACCGTCTTTAACGATGGTAGTAGTGATTGTGCCATCACCTAGATTAGTAATAGTGATGGTATGGGTACCGTCATTATTGTTTCTAACTTCACCTATGATGCTGTCGCCTTTTTCACCGGTATCGCCTTTTTCGCCTTTAGGACCGGCAGGACCAGTATCGCCTTTTTCGCCTTTAGGACCAGTATCGCCTTTAGCACCGGTAGCACCGGTATCGCCTTTAGCACCAGTTGCACCAGTATCGCCTTTAGGACCAGCAGGACCAGTAGCACCACCACCTACTACGCTCAGGGTGTATTCGTTAGTGCCGTTTGAAGTCATTTTCAGACCTTCACCAGCGATCAGTTTCAGAGGATTGCTTGCTGAATTCGGATTGTATGTGAATGTACCTGCAGCTGGTGAGCTACCGCTGCCATTGTGGCCTGAGAATACAAATGGATTCAGGTTTTCGATACGGTTTGCTACGGCAAACAATTGAGAGCCGTTGATTGCATCGGTAGAAGTTGCAGAAATACGGCCTGCGGCAACGTTTTGGATTTGACGTTCTTTACCTGCAGAACCTACAGACAATACTGCGCCGTCACCCAATTTGCTGGTTGCGCCTGCGAAGCCGCTGTAAGTGTAGCTGCCAACAGTAGCAGTGTTGGTAGGTACGAATGCGCTGGTTGTAGAACCGTTACCCAAAGCTACGCTGTTTTCGATAGTAGATTTAGCTTCTGTACCCAAAGCCAGAGTGTTTTGGGCTGTTGCCTGAGCGTTGTTACCCAGAGCAGTTGCAAACTTGCCGTTAGCTTGAGAGAGACGACCCAATGCAATGGCTTGTTCTGAAGTGGCTTGGCTTTGTACGCCCAAAGCTACTGCGTATTTACCAGTTGCTTGAGCAGCAGGACCGAATGCAGAAGCGGAAGTACCGTTAGCTACGGAACCGCGACCAATTGCTACGTCAGAACCTTGTTTGGCTTGAGCGTCGCCACCCAATGCTACCGCACCGTTTGCCAGGGCTTGAGAACGTTGACCGATGGCAGTTGCTACGATACCGGTTGCTTGAGAGTCGGTACCAATCGCCATTGCAGAACCGGCATTGTTTACTGTGCCTTCAGCATTAGCACCAGTAGAAGTACCATTGGCTTGAGAGTTGTAACCTACAGCAACATCAGCAGCTTGCTTAGCAGTTGCGCCGTTACCTTGAGCGATAGAGTTGTCGCCAGCAGCTTTAGATTGAGTACCCAAAGCGATAGAGTTGTTACCGGTTGCTTTAGCAGCAGAACCTGCTTTAGCCTGAGCCAGCTCTTCACCTGTTTTATCGCTAGGGATATCTCCATCCATTGCTCCACCAATAGCAATGGAGTTCGCACCTGTTGCTCTTGCAGATGCACCAGCGGCAAATGCGCCCTCGCCATTAGCTTGAGCTAATGCACCAACTGCCGTAGAACGACCTGCCGTAGCTTCAGAATATGCACCAACGCCTACGCCATTTCGTCCTTTAGTTTCAGATTGAACCCCTACTGCAACTGCATTATTACTACTTGCCTTAGACGACTTACCTACCGCAACAGTACTCGCTGCAGACGCATTTGACTCAAAACCTACAGCTACTGCTGCGGTACCAGGACCTTTAGCAGCACCAGCTGGTACTTCACCACCAGCTTTTGCATTTTGACCAAGAGCAACAACCGAGTCTGCACTAGCGTTAGAGTATGAACCAATGGCAACAGATTGAACACCAATGGCTTTTGCTGATGTAGCCATAGCAAGTGCGTGGTCTTGGCTTGCTACAGTGTCTTTACCAACAGCAATAGCATTGGTCCAAGCACCCGAAGCATTATTACCAATCGCAATAGAATCTTGATGGGTTGCATTTGAATGCGTACCTACTGCAACGGCACCAGCGCTAGCAGTGGTATTATCACCAATCGCAGTAGCAAATTGACCGTTTGCAGTTGCACGGTTACCGAATGCACTTGCAGAATCCACAGTTGCAGTTGCACGGTTACCTACTGCAGTCGCACGAATCGCAGTTGCTTCAGTCAACTTACCAACTGCAACAGAACTATCACCACTAGCCACAGTACTGGTACCGATTGCAATAGTATTTAGATTGGTTGCTTGATTATTATTACCTACTGCCAAAGCAGCTTCTGCATTTGCGGTATTGTTAGCACCGTAAGCGATAGTACCATGTTGGTCGTTGGTAGTATTTTGATAACCTACCACAACAGAATTTTTCCCAACGCTATTAGAACCGTTGTAAGTGCCATTAGGAGAAATGTTTACTGCGCTATTACCCAAATCCGTACCTGCTTGAGCAGCGCCTGAAGCCATCAAAGCACCTGCCGCCGCAACTGCAGCAGCTACGGCTTTACGCTTGTCGGAAGCAGATTTTTTGCCGTGTGCATGGCTGATTTCGGAAACCGCGGTCCATGTCTGGGTCGCGTGGTTCCAAATGACTTTAAAGACTTTATTCATATCGATTTTCCTGTAAGGGGTTTGATTTCTTTTGGGACGTTTGCTCGGTCATAAACCGCTTGCCCATACATATGCCGCACTTCAGAGTTTCCCCTTTATGCGGTTTCATGCCGTAATCTCCTGTATGCAATTACCGTGCCAAAAGTCTCCATTCGGCCGAATAGCAGCTAAAATCCTGTTTTATGGGATTTTATGCTGATACACTTCTAGAAGCTTGTGAAGTTTGGGAAACGATGTGCCGTTTTTTGTCAGCTTGTTTCTTAACGAGTCACTTTTTTTGTCAGCTTCTTTCAATGCATTCGGAATCCTGACTCAAATTTTATATGCGTTTGGTTTTACAAATCAATTCTTCCGATAAAGTGTTATTTTTTCAGCCTTAACGGTCATGTCGGTTAGATTTACTTGTTGCTTTTTTTAAACGCTTTTTCTAGCTATTTGATTTTAAAGTTTTATTTTCAAACAATAATGATTACTAAATAATATATGATTTAGATAGTTTCTTTGGTAATAGCTTTGTATGCGGGCTTTTATTTAGAGAATTAATGAAATTTGTATTGAAGATCAGTTTGAAACGTGTAATAGGTTTGTATGACCTGTTTTCAAACGGCCTTTGACGTTTCCTAACATATAAATAGTGAACAAATGATACGAATTTATGCGCTATTAAGCCGATGGACAGCGTTAAAAAGGCAAGTGTAAAACTTGCCTTTACGTTTGGGATTTGTTTGTTCTCTATTGTGGAAAACTATGTTATTTTTCAAACGGCCTTACCAACGGAATGTTTGGGTCACGCCTGCGGAAGCGCCGTTGTTGCCGGCATAGCCGTAGCCGCCGGTATGGCTGGAGGCGCAGGCGGTGAGTGTGGCGAGGGCGAGGATGAGGAGGATGTGTTTCATGTTTTTTCTCTGAGTGAGTTGGTTTTAGGCTTGTGTGGCGTTGTATTGCCGTATTAATCGGGCTGGCTGGAGCTTGGTTGCTTTGTCCTGATTTATAGTTAGGCCGCTAAATTGTTTGATGATTGAAAAGGCCGTCTGAAAACGGGTTTCATGATATTGAAACTTTGGTTTTCAGACGGCCTTTATTTTATATCAGCTTATCAGTGGCGGAAATGGCGGATGCCGGTTACGACCATGGCGATACCGTGTTCGTCCGCTGCGTCAAAGACTTCTTGGTCGCGCATGGAGCCTGCCGGATGGATGATGGCTTTGATGCCCCTGCTCGGCAATGACATCTACACCGTCGCGGAATGGGAAGAAGGCATCGGAAGCGGCACATGCGCCGTTGAGGTCGAGATTGGCATCTTGCGCTTTGCGGGCGGCGATGCGAGTGCTGTCCACGCGGCTCATTTGGCCTGCGCCGATGCCGTAGGTTTGACCGCCTTTGCCGAAGACGATGGCGTTGGATTTGACGTATTTTGCGACGTTCCAAACAAACATCAGGTCGTTCCATTCTTGCTCGGTCGGTTGGCGTTTGGAGACGACTTTCAAATCGGCGCGGCTGAGGCGGTGGATGTCGGGGGTTTGTACCAATAGTCCGCCGCCGACGCGTTTGAGTTCGAAGCGGTTGGCACCTGCTTCAAGCGGCACTTCCAATACGCGCACGTTTTTCTTGGCAGCAGCGATTTCGAGGGCTTCGGCGGTAAACTTCGGCGCCATGAGGACTTCCATAAATTGGTTGTCGGTAATTTGTTTGACGGTTTCGCCGTCGACTTCGCGGTTGAAGGCGATGATGCCGCCGAATGCGCTGGTGGTGTCGGTTGCGTAGGCGAGTTTGTAGGCATCCAAGGTATTGGAGGCGATGGCGACGCCGCACGGATTGGCGTGTTTCACGATCACGCAGGCTGGCGCGTCAAAGGATTTGACGGCTTCCCATGCTGCATCGGCATCGGCGATGTTGTTGTACGACAATTCTTTGCCTTGCAGCTGTTTGTAGGCGGAAAGGCTGCCTGCGGCGGGGTACATATCGCGGTAGAACGCGGCGCGTTGGTGCGGATTTTCGCCGTAGCGCATGTCTTGCACTTTAATCCAGCTTTGGTTGAACTGGCTTGGGAAATTCGCCGATGTGGGGCTGGCCGCTCAAGACGTCGTCTGAAAGCGAGGTCAGGTAGTTGGAAATCATGCCGTCGTATTGGGCGGTATGGCTGAATGCTTTGCGTGAGAGGTTGAAACGGGTTTTATCGCTCAATGCGCCGTTGTTGGCTTCGAGTTCGGCTGCGATGGCAGGGAAATCGGCGGTATCGGTAACGATGGCGACGTGTTTCCAGTTTTTTTCGCGGCAGAGCGCACCATGGTCGGGACCGCCGATGTCGATGTTTTTCAATCGCGTCTTCCAGTGTGCAGTTTGGTTTTGGCGATGGTGGCGGCGAAGGGGTAGAGGTTGACGCACACGAGGTCGATATTGCCGATGCCGTGTTCTTCCATCTTGGCGACGTGTTTCGTCCAAATCGCGACGGCCGAGGATGCCGCCGTGGATTTTTTTCGGATGCAGGGGTTTTCACGCGGCCGTCGAGCATTTCGGGAAAACCGGTATAGTCGGCAACTTCGATAACGGGAACGCCTGCATCAGCCAAGAGCTTTGCTGTACCGCCGGTAGAGAGGATTTCAACACCGAGCTTGGTCAGGGTTTGGGCAAATTCGACTGCGCCTGTCTTGTCGGATAGGCTGATCAGGGCGCGTTTGATGGAAGACATTTGGATTTCCTTTGTTTAAGGTTTAATCAGTATGGGATGAATTTTCAGGGCGGTATTATCCCCCAGTTTCGCATTTTTGGCAGTAGGTTTTTGCAAATATTGTTAACAATTTTATTGTAAAAGGCCGTCTGAAACTTGGTTTCAGACGGCCTTTTGCTTTTGCCTATTTAAATCCCATTTTCTTTGCCACCCATACTGCGCCTGCCATGCCTGTGCATAATGGCATGAGTAAGGCAACGGGGGCGTAGGTTAGCTCCAAAATAAAGGCTATGGCTGTCAGGGGCATTTTGAGGGAAACGCCGAGGAAAACGGCGGCGCCGACAACGGCCGCGCTTTCAGAGGACATTTCAGGGAAAAAACTGTTCCACGCGGCTGCGGCGGCAAAGGCGATGGTACTGCCGAGCATCATGGACGGGGTAATCAGGCCGCCGTATGCGCCGACGGCAAGTGCCATTAAGACGACCAGCCATTTGACGGCGGTCAGCTTAAGGCTGTGTTGCCAGTCGGTCAATCCGCCAAAGGTCAGTTGGTTGCCTGCTTTGCCGTTGCCCAAGATTTCGGGAAACCAAGCGGCAATCACGCCGATGAGTGCAAACATGCAGACGGCCAAGGGAATGATTTTGATGTTGTCGCGCTTGATGAAGGGGAACTTTTGGGCGGTACGCTGGAAAAAGACTGCGGTTGCGCCCAGTATCGGGCCGATGATGGCGGAAAACCAAAGTAGTGATGTGTTGATGGAAAGGTTGGTCGGATGATATTGCTGCACGTCGCCCAAGCCGATGCGCGCGACGGCAGTGGCGATGACTGAAGTCAGCAATGCGGCGGCGACGGCTTGCTGCGTCCACAAACCCAGCATGGCTTCAAGGATGAAAAGTGTGGAGGCGAGCGGCACGTTATACACGGCCGCCAAACCTGCACCCGAGGCGCAGGCAATGACCAGCCTTGCGTCGTCTTCGCTCAACCCGAAACGGTTGACACCGACTGAAGCAAAAGCGGCGGTCATTTCGCGCGGCGCAACTTCACGGCCGAGCGGCGAGCCAAGCCCGACGGTAATGATTTGCAACAGGGCATGGCTGACAGTTTCAAAAAACGGAAAACCGGCAAGCGGATTTTTAACCACGGCTTTAATGCTCGGTTGCGGCCTGCCGTAGCGTTTGAGCAACCACCATCCCAAGCCGACCACCACGCCGCAAAAGGTCATCACGCCGATACGCCGCTCCGGACTTGCCTGCGATACGCCCTCCCTGAAAGAAACGTATAGGCCGTCTGAACCGTAACCATAGGCAAAATGTTGAATCGTATGCATGATTTCGGTTAATACAATGCCGACCATGCCGCCGATAATGCCGGTAATGATGAGGGCGGCCCAAAGTTTATGCGTTTCTTTCACGGGATTTGACTTGAGGTAGTAATGGTTTGATAAAAGCGTTTTTTAAGGGAACTATTGTCCGCCTAAGGGATAGTTTTTGGGGGCGACATGGGTTTTGCCGTTATAAAGGAAAATATATTTCTGATTTTTATAATTTTTCTTTCCTGATACGCCGCTGAGTTTTGCAGTCAACGCCCATACGCCGGATACGGCAGGACGGCTTTTGTCAAAAGCGATTTGGCTTCCAGACTGGTATATCTGTCTTTGCAGTTTCGTTTTTCGCGCCCTTTATATTCATCGCAATTGCCGTAATATGCGCCGTTATCGTTACCGTTGATAATTAAGCTTTTACGGACACGGTTGCTATTATCGGTAAACAGGAAATTTTCTCCGGTTGTCGTTTCACCCTGACCTGTATAACCTGATTCGACAGTGTAGCCCCAGTTTTGCTCACCCATCTGGACAAACCGCCAATCCTTATTCTCCGGCACATCCCCCCATGCGCCAATTTCATCGCTTCCATGTTGTTTGATTGCCCACTTGCCGTCTGCTTTTTCCAAAACAAACAATTCTGCCAGACCCGAAGAAGCATGCGCGTCCTGTTTTACTTTTTGTTCCATATCGTAGGCAAAACCTGTGTACAACACATAGCGCGTGGCTTTGCCGTTACGCGTTACGGTATGATCGGCAACAGGTTTCATGCAATACATAATATTGTCAGATGTTGTCTCACTGTCTTTCGGCGGCTTGGCGAGCTGGCATTTGTGCGCGGCAAGCGGTCGGTTGTAATACTTGGCAATGACGGCCTGTACGGCGGCTTTGTCGTTATCGGGTGCAGCCGACGCCAAGACAGGACAGGCAAGCAAAAGCAGGGAGATAATGCGTTTCATAGAAATTTTTCCCCAAAATGTTTTATTGAAGAAAGTAGTGCTGACTTCAGGCCGTCTGAAACCGTTTTCAGACGGCCTTTTTGTGTTTATTGCTGACACGCGCCAACATACCGGCGACAAAAGTGGACGCAATAACGACGGTAATGCCCATCGCAGACATGGTACTTAAATGTTCGCCCAAAAGTAACACCGCCATGATAACGCCGATGACAGGGCTCAAGCGAAATCAGCAGGCCGGAGACGTTGGCAGGGACTTTGTTCATGCCTTTGTTCCACAACAGATAGGCAAGCCAACTGCAACCGATCCCCATATACAAAATCGACAGCGTACCGCCCCATGACCAGTTGATTTGATAACTGTCTGCCAACACCAGCGAAAACGGCAGACACAACACCGCCGCCGCCGCCATGGAAGCCGCGGTAAATGCAGGCGCACCGATACGGGCAACCATCTGCTGGCTCGGACGTATCACGCCCTGCAAAACCCAATCCCGCAAGCAAAATCAGCAGACAGCCGAACCAGTCAATCGTACCGCCCTCTTCTGCACCGCCCATGACCATCATGCCCACGCCGGCAAACGCCACCGCGCAGCAAATCCAGTGGTAAAGCTTGGCTTTGTCGTTGAAGAAGAAATGACCGACAAAGACCACCAGCAAAGGCTCCAGCCCAACCATGGTAACCGCGCTGGCAGCGGATGTATATTTCAAACCGATAAACTGGAGCATCAAAACGACAACGTAGTTGACAAAGGAAATCCACAACAACGGCTTCCACTCGCTCCGCGGAATCCTACCTAAATGACGACGGCACGACGGCAGCACCATCAATGCGGCAATCAACAACCGCGCCTCAACCATCAGCGTCGGGTCGAGCATCTCATAGGAGTACTTGGCAGCGATAAAACGAGCTGCCCCAGATTAACAGTGCGAGTATTTGGTAAAGCATGGTTCAACTCATGGTAAAAAAATTAATCGTTTCTTCTCTGGCTTTCAGACGGCCTGAAGCCTTTTTCAAGCTGTTTTTTTAATTTTGATTGTGTCAGCGAATCCAAAAAGTCGAAAGAGTTTGGCATTCATTTCACTGAAAATCCGCCGCTTCGATTTTTATCCGGATGTTGGACATAAGTTTGGGCTTGACTTTGTTCGGCCACATTTTCGCGCCCGTCCGCCGCAATCAGCATCCCGACGGCTTCGCGGTCAAACTCAAATGGGCTTGGAAAGGCATAATGTTTGGGCGCAAAACGGATAATCTGGCGCGGACAGCCTTTGCTGGTTGCCAACACAACCGCCTCATTCGTCAAACCGGGCATATCGCCGTGCCAATGGCCGGTATTCAGGGTTTTGCCCAACAGGGAAACATGGGCATCCGCCAAACCTTCCGCCGTCAGCTCAATCGGATAAATGCCGATTTCACGCTCAGGGCTGCGCGTGTGGCGCGCACCGTAGGCAACGGATAAAAGCTGCGCACCCAAACACACGCCGACAATATATTTATCCGCCGCCATCGCCTGACACATCAAGCGCAGCTCGGATTGGGGGTCGTAATACGGGAATGCCTGCCTGTCTTCATCAGGCGATTGCGGCCCGCCCATTACAATCAAAAAATCTATATCGTCCACATTATCAGGCAGAGCTTCCCTTTCGTACACTTTGGTTACACTGATGTTATGTCCGCGCCATTGCGCCCATTTCAAATATGCTCCCGGCACTTCAAATGCCTCGTGCAAGATGAAATGGATATTTAATTTATTCGGATTTTGCATTGTTATTTCTCCTTCGACCGTCAGGACGGGTTGCCCTGCAGTATTACAGCATACCGTGCTGTTGTAATTTTTTACGCAAGGTATTGCGGTTCAAACCCAAAATAACGGCAGCTTTAGACTGGTTGCCGCCGCATTGCTCCATCACGCAGGCAAGCATCGGCTTTTCGACTTGGTGCAACACCATATCGTACACACCGCAAGGTTCCGTACCATCCAAGTCTTTGAAGTATTGTCGTAAGTTTTGTTCAATACATTGCGCAATGTCAGTAGTCGTTTGATTCATCGTGATGTCTTTCTTTGGATTTGTTTTTAAATGATGAGGCCGTCTGAAACTCTTCAACCTTCCCGATAGTGGCATACCCAACGGTCGGTTTTCTCTGAAAGCGTATCAAGATAGGCGGCAAGGGTATCGTATTGTGCCGCGGCGCTGTCCAAGCGGTTGATTTCCCGGCGTGTCTGCTCTCCTTCGGGCATTTCGTCGATATACCAGCCGATGTGTTTGCGGGCGATACGCACGCCGGCCACTTCGCCATAAAATTCGTGCATGGCGCGGATGTGGTTCAAAATGGTGGCATTGCATTCTGCCAAGCTCAAGGCCTGCGGTAAAACGCCGTGTTCGGCATAATGTTTTAAATCACGGAAAAGCCACGGCCTGCCTTGTGCGCCGCGCCCTATCATGATGCCGTCGGCAGCGGTTTGTTTGAGGACGGCGGCAGCTTTTTGCGGCGAAGTAATATCGCCGTTGACCCAAACGGGGATGTTCAGACGGCCTTTGGTTTCGGCAATCAGTTCGTAACGCGCTTCGCCTTTGTACATCTGCGTGCGCGTGCGGCCGTGGATGGCAAGGGCTGCAATACCTGATTCTTCGGCAATTTTGGCGATGGTCGGCAAGTTTTGATGTTCGTCGTGCCAGCCCAAACGGGTTTTGAGGGTAACGGGTACGTCCACCGCATTGACAACGGCTTCCAAGATTTCGGCAACCAAAGGCTCGTTTTGCATCAATGCGCTGCCTGCCTGCACATTGCAGACTTTTTTGGCCGGGCAGCCCATGTTTATATCAATCACCTGCGCACCTAAGCCGACGTTATAACGCGCGGCTTCCGCCATCTGCTGCGGATCGCTGCCGGCAATCTGCACGGCCACAACTCCGCCCTCGCCTTCAAAATCGCTGCGGCGCAAGGTTTTTTTGGTATGGCGCAAGCTCGGATCGCTGGTCAGCATTTCGCATACCGCCCACCCTGCGCCAAACTCGCGGCAAATCCGGCGGAACGGTTTGTCCGTAATGCCTGCCATGGGGGCAAGTGCGATGGGGTTGTCAATGAAATAGCCGCCGATGTGCATGATGTGTGCGCCAAATTGAAAGGGCTGAAATTGTACAATTTTTAAGCAACTTTTCCAATCGTATTTACATGTTGCACAATGGAAAAGGCCGTCTGAAACTGAGTTTCAGACGGCCTTTCAGCCACAACATTTAAATAAACAGCATGACAACCATCTGCACTGCGGCCTGAATCATGGCGATAATCGGCCAAATCAGTTTGGCCAGCAGGCCGGTAAACAACAGGATCAGGATAATCCATGTGCCGTATGGCTCGATTTTACGGAACTGCATGGACTGTTTGGCGTTAAGGAAGGTATCGATAAAAATACCGCCGTCCCAAGGCAAAATCGGAATCAGGCTGAATGCGACCCAAATCGAGTTCACCATCACGCCGTAACCGGCCATCTGCACCAACGGCGCTTGATAAGACTCAGGCACATACGCGGAAAATACGACGACAAAGCCCCAAAAGAACGCCAAAATCAGATTGGCAATCGGACCTGAAATCGACACCCAACGCCACGCACGGCGCGGATCACGGAAATTGCGCGAATCGATGGGCATAGGACGCGCCCAGCCGAACAGAAAACTGCCTATCATCAGACACACCAGCGGCACGACAATCGTACCGACAGGGTCGATGTGCGGCAGCGGATTGAGGGTCAAACGCCCAAGCTGCTCGCCGGTATGGTCGCCCCAATACCGCGCCGTATAACCGCGTGCCACTTCGCGCACGGTAATCGCCAACAACACGGGCAATACTGCCAGCAGAAATACGCCTAAATCAAAATTTGCAAACATGGTTTTCCTTATCAAACATGCCGTCTGAAAACAAAAAATATCCTTAACTATCCTTTCAGACGGCCTGAGGCTTTAATCGTCTTCTTTTTTATCCGAATCGAAAGACTCTTTCAGCTCTTTCCAAGTAATGCCCTTACCTTGCGGATTCAACTTGAAGACTGATTCACTACAAAGTAATGGCGAATATCTTTAATAAAAGGCCTGTCATGCTGAAATTTAACACGCAGATACCGATTCCATAAAAGGCTTTCAAACGGCATGATTC